>Ga0306920_100000032_pt1 | contig 217099 bp, 198 predicted proteins | sample flu12Cox44000170_FD_204666 | JGI IMG/M metagenome (GOLD analysis project Ga0306920, IMG submission 204666) | Lab enrichment of tropical soil microbial communities from Luquillo Experimental Forest, Puerto Rico - flux4day.12C.oxic.44.000.170 (v2)... | ecosystem: Environmental > Terrestrial >...
AGTGGATTCCAGAAATCGACACGGTGTTGATACCGCGTGCGAGCCACGACTTGCCGGGCAGGAATCCCGCCGCCGTCGCCACCGGTCTCGTCGAGTTCTTCACCAAGAATGATTTGGATATGCCAGATGTCGAATAAACGGCGGTTCGATCTCGATTCAAGTGGCTGCGATGACCGTGCGACGCCACTGACAGCATGGGCGATGTGAAAAACCAAGTGCTATGGATCGCGCCGATCTGAGCGTCCGCTTGCGCGCGAAGCGACGATGCCCTAGCTGCGGCGTTGGCCTGGACCATCGCAAAGATGATTGACGGCTTTGGAGTGCTAGCTGCCGGCGATATCCTGTTCAAAATCGGGAGTTACATTGGCGACCTTTCCCAACTTCGTCGTGCCCAGGACGAGGCCCGACACGCGATCGAGGAGGGAGCGCAACTAAACTAGACAATGCCGGCGGGCCATGTCACCGTCCGTCAGGCTTGAACTGGTTGACGGGGGACGAGGGCAATCCATTGATCTCGCTCCGAGTCATTATTAGAAAATCGCTCCCCGCAACCACAATTCTGACTGAAGCCGTCGCACGATCTGCGGCGGCTTTTGTCATTGCCGAGCCGTTCGGCAACTGCCAGTTCTAGCCGGCGGTTTTTGCTCGGGACGCGCTTCGAGAAAGTCGCCATTCGCCGTTGGACGGAGGCGGATCGGGTCGCAGGAAGATGAATAGCCGCCGTGGCCATCGAATCTTTTGCCGTTGGGAACAGCTTAAATTGTGTCTCAACTCGAATATCAACCATGTCCGCTTTCAGCCAGAAGCGGTACTTCCTCAAAGCGGATACTCGTCCCCCTCTTCAAGTTCTCAGCGCTCCCCGATGAGGCGGCCCGAGAGTACACTGTTCGTGTTCCATTGCTTGGTGCCGAGCGGAGTGGCTTAGGTGGGCAGCATCGCGAGTCGGTTGGTGCCGGCGATTTGTGACGTATCCGTCACCAATCTGTGTAACGCCACGTGTGACTTCTGCGGGTACGCGCGCGACAAGGGGCTGGTTCGTGACCACCGCTGGGTCGACCGGCGACGTTTGGGCGAGGCGCTGCCGATCCTGCATCGTCGCGGCATCCGCTACCTGAACTTCCAGGGAGGCGAACCTCTGCTCCACCCCGAAATCGAGGGCTTGGTTGCGGACGCTCGAGTCGGCGGCATGACCCCGGCGGTGATCACCAATGGCTGGTTTCTGCCGCAGAAGATTGAGTCGCTCGTGGGGGCAGGCCTCGCGACTTTGCTGGTTTCCATCGACAGCCATTCGCTGGAGGAACACGAGCGCAACCGCGGCCTGCGTGGCCTTGGCGAGCGCATTCGCAAAGGACTTGCCGAGGCTCGGCGATGCGGCGTTGCCACCCTCGCCTGTGTCACCGTCAATCGCCTGGTTCGTTACGAGGCGCTGCCCGAGCTGCTGACCGACCTCGGGTTCGACGCTGCTACGTTTTCCTATCCACGCAAGGAGCCCTTCGGTTCATCCTCGCTCGTCTATGGCGCAAACTCTGCGCTAGTCGATTTCACACGGACGGAGCTTGTCCAAGCGCTGGAATCGATCAAGTCGCTCAAGAAACGATTCCCCGTACTGAACCCTACGGCGTCGATTGAGGACATTCAGCGGCATGTCCGCCGCGAGCCAGAAACATTCGCGTGCGTCGGTGGCTATAAATACTTCTATCTCGACTGGAATCTGCAGATTTGGCGCTGCGAAGCCTGGAACGAGCCACTCGGCTCAGTATTCGATCTCGACCGCATCGCCGACCGGCGAGATCGGTGCACCGCGTGCATGATGAACTGCTATCGCGATACCAGCGTACTGATGCATGCGGGGGTAGTACTCGAGGATGCGCTGGCCTCGGCGGGCCATGGGCGGTTCGGCCAAGCGGCGACACTGCTGTTCCAGCGCAGCGTGGCGCGATCATTGCGCTCAGTTGTCGAGGAAGCTGGCGTAATTCGCCGGCTTGCTCGGCATGCCACTCGTAGCAAGCGCGGGCCAGCTTCCGTCACCATTCAGCGACCGTTGCAAGATGAGGCAACCAAGGCGCGAATACCAGAAGAAGAAATGCCGCGAAAATGAGGAGATGAACGGCCCCCCGGCATCACGTGAGTACGACCCATAGCTTAGAGTGTGTTCTATCCGCTTGGGTGAATCCAAGAGTCGATGATCATGCATCGTTGATGCTGGCAATTCGCATCCGCATCAAGCCTTCGTCGTCGAATTCCCAGCTCTCGTTCCCGTACGAGCGGAACCAGTGACCGCTTTCGTCGTGCCATTCATATGCGAATCGCGCGGCGATCCGATCGGCTTCAGGCGAAGCCGCATTACTGCTCAGGACTTAGGAGACAGTGACCCGGACCGCGGAGCGAAACCGGCCATGGTGAAGTCGGGACTGACGCCATCGACCAGGATCAGGTCAATCGCATTGTCGGGACAAAGATGCGCGATGTTCTGGTATTCCGAAGAGTTGTACCAGTTCTGCGCCTCCATGATGCTTGCGAATTCCACCAGAACGGCAGTATCCGCTGGGACGCCCTCCATCTGCGACTTCTGGGGCGGCGCTAGCCACCTCCCGCCATACAGCTCGACGATGCTCTTCGCCTGCTCCAGGTAAGTAGGGCCTTCCTGGTCCCGAATACCGTCAGGCAGGCGCACATGGTTAATCAGGTACGTGCTCATCCAGGCGCCTCGACATTCGCCGTACGAAGACGGTTCGCGATATGTCGCTCCTGGTCCTGTTCACCGCGAGTTTGGATGTACGCAGGACATTGGCAAACTGCTACTTACGCAGACGCATCGCACCCAATGCCATCAGTGTCAACGCGAGCACTAAGAGCATGAACGGCGAAACCGCCGGAATCGGTGGAATCGCGGTCGGTTGCCCGATCGTCACGATGGAGGACGCCGAGTTGTTTCCCGGCGTGGGATCGAATTGATCGGAGTGACTCACGCTGGCCGTGTTGGCTACCGTCGCCGACGTACCCGCTGTCACCGTCAGCGTCAACGTTGCATTCGATCCGCTCGCGATTGTTCCAATCGTCCACAGCCCGGTGCTGCTGTTATAGGCCCCCTGCGACGGCGTCGCCGACACGAGCGTCACGCCCGCCGGCAACGAGTCCTGCACCGTCACGTTCGTTGCCGAGTTCGGCCCGGCGTTCGACACCGTCACCGTCCAGGTGAAGTTCGCTCCAATGGCCGGCGCCGACGTGCTCGCCGTCTTGGTCAACCCGAGGTCGGCTTGCCCGATCGTCACAGCGGAGGAGGCTGAGTTGTTGCCTGTGGTGGGATCGAACTGGTCGGAGTGACTCACACTGGCTGTGTTCGTCACCGTCGCCGGCGGACCCGCCGTCACCGTCAGCGTCAGCGTCGCATTCGATCCGCTCGCGATCGTTCCGATCGTCCACACCCCGGTGCCGCTGTTGTAGGTCCCTTGCGACGGTGTTGCCGACACCAACGTCACACCCGCCGGCAGCGAGTCCTGCACCGTCACGTTCGTCGCCGGGTTCGGTCCCGCGTTCGACGCCGTCACGGTCCAGGTGAAGTTCGCTCCACTGGCCGGCGTCGTCGTACTCGCCGTCTTCGACAGCGCCAAATCGGCTTGCTGCGGCGTCACCGTTGCACTGGCGCTGTTGTTGCCCGGGGTGGGATCCGACTGGTCCGAATGCGAGATGGTCGCGGTGTTGGTCTGCGCGTTCGGGCTCGCGACCGTGGCCTGGATCGTCAAGGTCTGCGGCGTCACGGTCGTCACCGTGCCGACGGTCCAGACCCCAGTCGCGTTGACGTAGGTCCCTTGCGACGGTGTCGCCAACACGAACGTGAGGCCCGCCGGCAACAGGTCCTGCACCGTCACGTTCGTCGCCGTGGTCGGACCGTTGTTGGTCAGCGTGACGGTGAACGTGATCGTGGTGCCGACATTCGGTGTCGCATTGTTGACCGTCTTGGTCAGCGCGAGGTCGGCCGGCGGGGCTTCCGTCGCACTGGCGGTGTTGTTGGCCGTATTGGGGTCGAACTGGTCCGAGTGCGAGATCGCCGCGGTGTTGGTCTGTGGGTTGAAGCTCGCGACGGTCACCTGGATCAGCAAGGTCTGCGGCGTCCCGGGCATCACCGTACCGACGGTCCAGATCCCGGTCACGTTGTTGTAGGCCCCTTGCGACGGTGTCGCCGACACGAACGTCAGGCCCGCCGGCAGCAAGTCCTGCACCGCCACGTTCGTCGCCGGGTTCGGCCCATTGTTGGTCAGCGTGACCGTAAAGGTGATCGTGGTGCCGACATTCGGCGCCGGATTGTTGACCGTCTTGGTCAGCGCCAGATCGGCCTGCTGCGGCGTCACCGTTGCGCTCGCCGTGTTGTTGCCCGAGTTGGGATCGGGCTGGTCCGAGTGCGAGATGGTTGCGGTGTTGGTCTGTGAATTCGGGCTCACGACCTTGGCCTGGATCGTCAAGGTCTGCGGCGTCACGGTCGTCACCGTGCCGACGGTCCAGACCCCGGTTGCAGCGACGTAGGTGCCTTGCGACGGTGTCGCCGTCACAAACGTCAGGCCCGCCGGCAGCAGGTCCTGCACGGTCACGTTCGTCGCCGTGTTCGGGCCGATGTTGGTCAGCGTGACCGTGAACGTGACCGTGTCGCCGACATTCGGCGTCGGGAGGTCGACCGTCTTGGTCAACGCGAGGTCGGCCGGTGGCGCTTCCGTCGCGCCGGCCGTATTGTTGGCCGTATTGGGATCGAACTGGTCGGAATGCGTGATCGTCGCGGTGTTGGTCTGTGGGTTGAAGCTCGCGACGGTGGCCTGGATCAGCAAGGTCTGCGGCGTCGCGGGCATTACCGTGCCGACGTTCCAGATCCCAGTGCCGCTGGTGTAGTTCCCTTGCGACGGTGTTGCTGACACGAAGGTCAGGCCCGCTGGCAACAAGTCCTGCACGGTCACGTTGGTCGCCGGGTTCGGGCCATTGTTGGTCAGCGTGATCGTGAAGGTGATCGTGGTGCCGACATTCGGCGTCGGATTGTTGACCGTCTTGGTCAGCGCCAGATCGGCCTGCTGCGGCGTCACCGTTGCACTGGCGCTGTTGTTGCCCGGAGTGGGATCGGGTTGGTCCGAGTGCGAGATGGTGGCAGTGTTGGTCTGCGCGTTCGGGCTCACGACCGTGGCCTGGATCGTCAAGGTCAGCGGCGTCGCGGTCGTCACCGTGCCGACGGTCCAGACCCCGGTTGCGGCGACGTAGGTGCCTTGCGACGGTGTCGCCGTCACAAACGTCAGACCCGCCGGCAGCAGGTCCTGCACCGTCACGTTCGTCGCCGGGTCTGGGCCGCTGTTGGTCAGCGTGACGGTGAACGTGACCGTGGTGCCGACATTCGGCGTCGGCATATCGACCGTCTTGGTGAGGGCGAGATCGGCAGACTGGGCTAACGCCGCGCCCGACGCGAGCAGCAACGCCCACACGAACAGCATCCGCTGCCCACAGGCACGCAGAAATGCGATGCTTGAATTCGGTTTCACAGAGGCTTGCGAAAACTCCCCGCGCAACAACCCGGTAATCCCAAAGGGCCGGGCCTCCCTGATCTCGCTCTACCACTGCTCAACCCGAAGGATAGGAAATCCACGGCCCCTTCCGCAAGTCCACCGCCCCCCGACCATGAGTGCCGACCGGAAGGGCTGGGCGATGCCCTCAGAGAATCCAGCGTGCCAGGTGAAGCCGAACCACCCACTGAAAGGCGTTCCCTTGGACGGCTTTTCGTCCGACTCGAAGGACTGAAGCATCAGCCCGGAGAATCTCGCGCTAGAGTAGAGTCGAGAGCAGGTCGGCGCGGCGTAAGCGATGCTGGCAGTGACGCTAGACTGCGTCGTGCTCGCTTTCGCGGCGACCACAATCCAGTCCGGGAAAAGGGGACCCTCATGAGCACACGTCGGTGGTTCATCACGGTGCGTTCGATCGCCGCATTTGCAGGGGCGATCTGCAGCGTTGCGTACGCAGCGTCGGTAGCGCCGGTGGGCGGCGAGCACGGCATGGTCGTCACCGCGCATCAGCTTGCAACGAAGGTCGGCGTCGATGTCCTCAAGCGAGGCGGCAATGCAGTGGATGCCGCAGTCGCGGTCGGGTACGCGATGGCGGTGGTCTATCCCGCCGCGGGCAACTTGGGCGGCGGCGGCTTCATGACCATCCAGTTTGCCGACGGTCGCAAGACCTTTCTCGACTTCCGCGAGAAGGCGCCGTTGGCTGCTACGCGGGACATGTACCTCGACAGCGCGGGCAACGTCATCAAGGGGGCGAGCACCAAGGGACATCTCGCGGTCGGCGTTCCCGGAAGCGTCGCCGGCTTGGAATACGCGAGGGAAAAATATGGAACGCGGTCGCGCGGCGCGCTGATCGCACCGGCCATCGCATTCGCGGAGCGCGGCTTCGTGCTCGACGATGGCGACATTGCGCTGTTCGTAACGGCGAATGCCGACTTTGCCGACGATCCGGCAACTGCGGCCATCTTCCTGAATCACGGCAAGCCGTACAAGGCCGGCGACCGGCTGGTCCAGCGGGACCTGGCGAGGACATTGCGGCTGATCGCTCAACGCGGTCCCGACGCGTTCTACCACGGTTCGATTGCCGACAAGATCGCGGCGTCCAGCGCCGCTGGCAACGGCATCATCACCAGGGCGGATCTCGAGCAGTACAAAGTGCGTGAGTTGACGCCCATCGAGTGCGACTACCGCGGCTACCACATCGTTTCCGCGCCTCCGCCAAGCTCGGGCGGCGTCATCATCTGCGAGATCCTCAACGTGCTCGAGGGCTATCCGCTGAAGGATCTGGGCTTCCGCTCCGCCCAGGCCGTTCATTACCAGATCGAAGCCATGCGCCATGCCTACCTCGACCGGAACAGCTACCTGGGCGACCCCGATTTCGTGAAGAACCCGGTCGACCGGCTGCTGGACAAGGGCTACGCCGAGAAAATTCGAGCTGCGATCGATCCGGCCAAGGCGGGTATCTCGCGGGACATGAAACCCGGCGTCCCGCCGCACGAGGGAACCAACACGACGCACTACTCGATCGTCGACAGCCAGGGCAATGCCGTATCGGTCACCTATACGTTGAACGACTGGTTCGGCGCCAAAGTGACGGCGGCGGGAACGGGAATCCTGCTCAACGACGAAATGGACGACTTCACCGCCAAGCTCGGCGTCCCCAACCTGTACGGGCTCGTGCAGGGTGAGGCCAACTCGATAACGCCGGGCAAGCGGCCGTTGAGCTCGATGAGCCCGACCATCGTGTCGCAGAGTGGCAAGCCGGTCATGGTCATCGGCACACCGGGAGGCAGTCGGATCATCACCGTGGTCGTGCACTGCATTCTGAACGTGGTCGACTACGGCATGAACATTCAGGAGGCGATCGATGCGCCTCGCTTCCACCAGCAGTGGTTGCCCGAAACCACCAACGTCGAGGTATTTGCGCTGAGCCCGGACACGCGAAAGATCCTGGTCGACATGGGTCATAAATTCAGCGACCCTCAGCCACCGGGGCATGCGGCCGGGATCCTCGTCGGGGCACCGTCGCTCGCTGGCAAGCCGCGCGGCAACGACCACTTCTACGGGGCGAACGATCCTCGTCGCGGCACAGGTTTGTCGTTGGGATACTGATCCGGGCGCCTGGGTCCAGGTTCGAGCGCGCGCTCAATTAGCGAATCGAGGTTTGTGGGTTCGCCGCAATCCGTTGTTCTGCAACAGCGCCTTTATTCGAAAATCGATTCCCCGGAACCATAAAAGCAAGGGCCTACAACGATGCAGGCCCTTTTCTTCTGGTCGGTCGTGACCAGATCGTGCCGTGAATTTTCAATCAGGTGCGCGACGGCTTGTGTCGCCGACACGGTGTGTCGCGCAACCGCGCCGCATTGCTCTCGGTCCGGACTCGACCGATTCTGAGAAGACCTTTACGCGTCGGTCGATTTCCCGCCACGTAACGCGCCTCGTAGCGCGGCCCACAGGGCGGCCCAGAAGCCGTTCGAGCGCCCAACTTCGTACGAGACCTGACGCTGAGCGTTAGTCTCCACGGGGAGCAGCAGTCGGTACATGGGCACCTCCGATCATCCGAATGCCGGGTACCCTGGATCCGCACAATGCGTGCCAGCGTTGTTGGCAGTCAAGTCATGCCACGATCCGGTCGGCCCCAAAACCCCGGTCAGTGTCCCCACGATCCCAATACGTGATCACGCTAAAGCCATCGCGGAAAGACGCTTGCGGTCAGCGAACGCTACAGTCACCGATTCACGCTGACCTAGTGCAGCAGTAGCCGCGCCTCCTTTACGGCCGGGCCGGCGTCCGAATCGGCAATTGTGAACCCGCGGCGTTGCACTAGCGCAAGCATGGGCTGGTTGGTCACGAGAATTCGCGCCAGGATTTCCTCGTGTCCTTTCCGGCGGGCAGCCTCGATGAGGTGGTCGAGCAAACGTCGCCCTACACCGCGCCGCTGCCATGAATCGCTCACCATGAGCGTCAGTTCGCTCGTCTTCTGACCGGGCTCGTACACGAGCCGACCGGATCCCACGACTGATGGAGGCCCGTTGGAGCTGTGAAGGACGAGCAGATGGACCGCGTATTCCGGATCGGGACTGCACATGCGGCGCAGTTCGTCGTCACTTGGCTGGAACGTGCCGCGTCCGTAGCGGAAATAGCGAGTCCGAAAGGATAACCGCCGGACCGACGCCATCAGGAGGGGAAGGTCGCCTGCTTCGATCGGGCGCAGCTCGAATCGCGCGCCATCCCGGCCGATCCACGCTTCGTGCATCAGCCTGCGGCCCTAGCAGCGGTCCTTCGCGGGCAAACGAAGACTCGCGCGATGTACTTGATAATGCAATGCTCGTGTGGCAAGCGATAGCGGATTCGAATCGACCCGCACAAAGTTCATAGCCGAAGCGTCATGAACACACTGTTGGGATCCGATCGGTAGTCGCCAAACGGCTCGCAGTACCGGAACTCGAAGCTCTCATACAACCGCTGTGCGGGAGCAAAAGCCTTCATCGAGCCGGTTTCCAGGCTCAGTCGCTTATAGCCGCGATCGCGGGCCACGCGAATGATATGCGCCAGTACCGCACGGCCGGCCCCACGACCTCTCAGGGCAACCGGCGCTCGCATGGATTTGACCTCGCCGTGCTCGGCGTCAAGTTGCTTGAGCGCACCACAGCCCAAAAGCAACGTACCGTCGCGTACGGTCCAGAACGTAATGTCCGGGTCCTTGAGCTTGGTGACATCAAGCGCGTGAACGCTCTCGGGCGGTGAGAGGTCGTGCATGTCGCGCAGATGCTCCTCAAGAAGCGCCCGCACGTCAGGACGATCGGGGTCGTCAAGCTCGATATGCATCGGGAAGGTTCAAAGGCAAGCAAGAAGATTCAGGGTGGATGACTTCACAGCCCGCGTCGAGAATCGACCGATCTCGACCCAATGTTTGGTGCATTGCATTCCCAATATTCGACTGCGTTTTGAAGCGCAGCGGGTGCGCGGATGGCTGCCGCGATGCGTGTCCTCAACGACGCGGCGCACCGATCGTCGCTACTACTGCACCAGCGGTGTCGAGGCCGCACCGAGATCGACGCCGCGCACGTCCGCCTTCCCCGCGAGGATGCGAACGTATTGTTCCAGCGCGTGCTTCTGCACGCCGGCGCGCAGGCGTTCGGCGATCGTGTCTCGCACGACTTCGAAGGGCAGTTGGCGCCCGGCTACGCGGCGGTCGACGGCGACGATGTGAAAGCCGAACCGCGTTTTGACCAGTTGCGCGCGAATACCGGTCCCGGTGCCGTCGAACAGGGCATGCTCGAACTCGGGTACGGTTTCGCCGCGCTGAATCTGGCCCAGGTTGCCGCCATGCTGCGCCGACGGACAGTTCGAGCACGCCCGCGCCACGACTTCGAAACGATCGGGTGCTTTCAGCAACTCCGCCAGCGTCAGCTCGGCCTTCGCGCGCAGCGCATTGACCGAGGCCCCTGGCGTCAGCTGGAACAGGATATGCCGCGCCGCTACCAGCTCGCCGCTGACGAAGCGCTTCGTGTTGGCATCGTAGTATTGCCGGCATTCGTCCTCGGTGGGCTCGGGGGTTTCGACCTCGCGCTCGAGCACGCGCTCGATGGCGGCATCGACGGCCTCGGCCTCCGAGCTGTTTGCGATCAGCCCGACTGCGATCGCTCGCTGGCGCAAGAGCTCGTGTACTGCCCCGGCCTGCGGACTGGGGAACGCGTCGGTGTCGATCACGACCCCGTTGATCGAGACTTTGGGCACGGGCTGCAGGCCGGTGAGCTCAGACACTGCCCGGCGGACCACCAAAGCTGCCGCGCGGGTTCGTGCCGCGCGTGCGCACGAGCTGCGGCGGCCGGAACAAGTAAGCGATGGTCGCGAACCCGCTCCAGATGTGCGCAAGCCGCGTGAAGGGGAACAGCAGGAAGATCGTGAGCCCGAGCGCGATGTGCGCCTTGTAGACCCACGGCACGCCCAGCAACAGGTCGGCGTTGCCGGCGCGGAACACGACGATGCCCTGAACATATTGCACGAGCTGCAGGAACGCGCCGCCTTCCATGTGCTGAGCCGAGAAATAGATGGTCCACAAGCCGAGGGCGAGCTGAATCCACAGGATAGCCAGGATCGCGAGATCCCACGGGCGCGTGTTCGCATGAATCCTCGGGTCCGCAAGACGGCGGTGGATGAGCATCGTCAGTCCGACGATGGCGCAGACGCCGGCAATTCCGCCGCCCACCATCGCCAGCAGCAGGTGCTGCGTCGGCGTAAGAAAGGCGTCGGCGATCGCCTCCGGTATCAGGAAGCCGAACAAGTGCCCGAAGAACACCACCAATATGCCGAAGTGAAAGAGATTCGAGCCCCAGCGCAGCTCGCGCCGCCGCAGAAGCTGCGACGAATCGCTCTTCCAGGTGTACTGGTCCCGATCGAAGCGCACGAGGCTCCCGAGAAAGAAAACGGCTAGCGCGATGTAGGGGTAGATGCCGAACAGAAACTGGTGCAGGTACGTAGCGGTGGTCATTTCGCGCTTCCCAATGGGGTGTCGCCGGGGCTACGCCGGCTTGCGTGGCACAAATCGAATCGGCGCGACTTCCGGAGCGCCAGCACCTTTGCCATCTACCGGCGCGAACGCCGGCGTCTCCGCCCAGTCTTCGTCGAGCGGCAACTCCGATCGAGGTGCCTGTTGCGCTTTGCTCCAGTCGAGCCCGGGTTCCTGCACTACTGCGAGCAGCGCGGCGAACACCGCAGCATAGCGACTGCCGCGCCGCGCCAATGTTTCGCCGATGTTGCGCAGGATGTGCGCACAATCGCCGAGCATCGAGTGCGCCTCCACGACGTTGCGGCAGGACAGGTATTCGAGAACGACCGGCAGGTAGTCCGGCAGTTCGTTGGTGCGCAGGTCATAGCCGGCGTTCGCATAGATCTGCTTGAGCTCGACCATGGCCGTGCCGCGATCGCGCGACTCGCCGTGCACGTGCTCAAACAAGTGCAGCGACGTGGCGCGGCCTCGGTCGAACAGCTCGACGTAGCGACCCTCGAGATCGATCCCATCCGTCCTCTGCATCTCGGCGATCAGCGCCGCGAGCCGGTCGCGCTCGACGGGTGGCAGCAGCCGCGAGCCCTCGAGCACGGCGCCGATTTCGGGCAATGCCGCGATCAATTCAGGCTGCGGATAGGTGAGGAGCGCACCCAGCGCGCGCAGCGTGATCAGGTCGTCCACGGCGACGGGTCCTTTCTAGTAATCGGCGACCTTCTCGTGTCCGTCTTCACCGCGCACCCGGATCGGAAAGACACGTTTCCCGCCCATCTTGCCTCCGAACAGGCTCGCGCTGCTTTCGCCTCCCGAGCAGCCGTTGCCGAAGCTGAAGCCGCATTCACCGCGGAGGTAGTACGCGGTCTCGGCATATTCGCGGTGGGTGGTCGGGATCACGAAGCGATCCTCGTAGTCGGCGAGCGCGAGGTAACGATGCATCTCCTCGACTTGCGGGACGCTCATGCCCACCTTATCGAGCAGGGTCGAATCGTCTCGCTGTTCGAGTTGGCGCCCGCGGTAGAAAGCACGCATCGCCAGCATCCGTTCGAGCGCGAGGACCACGGGCTCCTCCTTTCCCGCGGTCAGCAGGTTGGCCAAATAGCGCACCGGGATCCGGAGGCTCCGCACATCGGGCAACCCGTCGACGGCGCCGACCTGGCCTGCATTCGCGCGCGACGTGATCGGGGAGAGCGGCGGCACGTACCACACCATCGGCAGCGTCCGGTACTCGGGATGCAACGGAAACGCGATCTTCCATTCGAGCGCCATCTTGTAGGTGGGAGATCGCTGGGCCGCCTCGAGCCAGTTCTCCGGCACGCCGTCGGCGCGGGCCTGCGCCTGGACCTTGGGATCATGAGGGTCGAGAAAGATATCGAGCTGCGCCTGATAGAGATCTTGCGGGTTCTCGACCGCAGCCGCGCTCTCGATGCGATCGGCGTCGTAGAGCAGCACGCCGAGATAGCGGATGCGCCCGACGCAGGTTTCGGAGCAGACGGTCGGCTGGCCGGCCTCGATCCGCGGATAGCAGAAAATGCATTTCTCCGCCTTGCCGGTGTTCCAGTTGTAGTAGATCTTCTTGTACGGACAGCCCGACACGCACATCCGCCACCCGCGACACTTGTCCTGATCGATGAGAACGATGCCGTCCTCCTCGCGCTTGTAGATCGACCCGGACGGGCACGAGGCGACGCACGACGGATTGAGGCAGTGCTCGCACAGGCGCGGCAGGTACATCATGAACGTGTTCTCGAACTCGCCGTAGATGTCCTTCTGCACGTCCGCAAAGTTGTAATCCTGCGACCGCTTGGAGAACTCGCCGCCGAGGATTTCCTCCCAGTTCGGGCCCCACTCGATTTTCTCCATGCGTTGCCGCGTGATCACCGAGATGGGACGCGCCGCCGGCGGCGTCGGCATTTCCGGTGCCGTCTGGATGAATTCGTAGTCGTAGGTGAACGGCTCGTAGTAGTCGTCGATTTCCGGCAGGTGCGGATTGGCAAAGATCTTGAGGAGCACGCCGAGCTTGCCGCCTTGCTTCAGTTTGATGCCGCCGCCGGCCTTGCGCTCCCAGCCGCCCTTCCAGTGATCCTGGTTCTCCCAGTCCTTCGGGTATCCGATACCCGGCTTGCTCTCCACGTTGTTGAACCACGCGTATTCCATGCCGACGCGTGACGTCCACACGTTCTTGCACGTCACCGAGCAGGTATGGCAGCCGATGCACTTGTCGAGGTTCAGCACCATCGCGATCTGCGCACGGATCTTCATGGCGTCACACTCCAGTCTTGGGCAGCGGCACGTCCATCCAATCGGCCTTTTCCATCTTCCGCACGATGACGAACTCGTCGCGGTTGGAACCGACGGTCCCGTAGTAGTTGAAGCCGTAGGCGAGCTGCGCGTAGCCACCGATCATGTGGGTCGGCTTGAGTACGGTGCGCGTCACCGAGTTGTGGATGCCGCCGCGATGGCCCGTGACCTCCGACCCGGGCACGTTCACGATCTTCTCCTGCGCGTGGTACATCAGGCACATGCCGGCGTGGACGCGCTGGCTGACCACCGCCCGAGCGGTCAGCGCCCCGTTGGCGTTGTAGAGCTCGATCCAGTCGTTGTCGGCGATGCCGGCGCTCTGCGCATCGACTTCCGAGATCCAGACGATCGGACCGCCGCGCGAGAGCGTCAGCATGATGAGGTTGTCGGTGTAGGTCGAGTGGATCCCCCACTTCTGATGCGGCGTGATGAAGTTGAGCACGATCTCCGTGTGGCCGTTGGGCTTGCGCGTCCGCACGGCCGCGACGCTGCGGGTGTCGACCGGCGGCTTGTAGACGCATAGCGATTCCCCGAAGTCGCGCATCCACCGGTGGTCCTGGTAGAACTGCTGGCGCCCCGTCAGCGTCCGCCACGGAATCAGCTCGTGGACGTTGGTGTAGCCCGCGGTGTAACTCACGTGCTCGCTCTCGATCCCGGACCAGGTCGGCGAAGTGATGATCTTGCGCGGCTGCGCCTGGATGTCGCGGTAGCGGATCTTCTCGTCCTCGCGCGCCTCGGCGAGATGGCGGTGCGACCGCCCGGTCTGCTTGGACAGCGCGTTCCACGCCTCGACGGCGATCGCGCCGTTGGTCTCGGGGGCGAGATACAGGATCGTCTCCGCGGCATCCGTGTCGCTCTCGATCTTCGGCAACCCCTTGGTGACGCCGTCATCGACGAGATCGTTCAATGCACCGAGGCCGTCGATCGCCTTCTGCATCTGCCAGGTGATGCCTTTCCCACCATTGCCCAAGGTCTTTAAGAGCGGTCCAAGCGCGGTGAACCGCTTGTAGGTATTCGGATAATCGCGCTCGACGACGACGATGTTGGGCGCGGTCCGTCCGGGAACGAGTTCGCACTCGCCGCGCTTCCAGTCCTGCACGTCCAGCGGTTGCGCGATCTCTGCCGGCGTGTCGTGCAGTATCGGCTGCAATACGACGTCCTTCTCGACCCCGAGGCGGCCTTCCGCGAGCGCCGAGAACTTACGCGCGATCTGCTTGTAGATCTCCCAGTCGCTTTTTGCCTCCCAGGCGGGATCCACCGCCGCCGAGAGCGGATGGATGAACGGATGCATGTCGGTGGTGTTGAGGTCGTTCTTCTCGTACCACGTCGCGGTCGGCAGCACGACATCGGCATACAGGCACGTGGTCGACATGCGGAAATCGAGCACGGTAAGGAGATCGAGCTTGCCTTCCGGCGCCTTGTCATGCCACGCGACTTCCTCGGGCTTCGGGTCGCCGGACTCGCCCAGGTCCGCCCCGAGCACGCTGTGCTGCGCGCCCATGAAATGGCGCAGGAAATATTCGTGACCCTTTCCCGATGACCCCAGCAGGTTGGAGCGCCAGATGAAGAGATTGCGCGGAAAGTTGACCGGATCGTCCGGGTCTTCACACGCGAGCTTCAGCGTGCCGTCGCGCAGCCCCTTGGCCACGTAGTCCTTGGGGGTCATGCTCGCCTTGGCCGCTTCCTGAGCGATCTGCAGCGGATTCGTCGCGAGCTGCGGCGCCGAGGGGAGCCACCCCATTCGCTCGGCGCGAACGTTGTAGTCGATCATCGAACCGCTGTAGCGCCCCGGATCGGCGAGCGGCGAAAGCAGATCCTGAACCTGGATCTTCTCGTAACGCCACTGGTCGGAATGGATGTAGAAGAACGATGTTCCGTTCATCTGCCGCGGAGGGCGCACCCAGTCGGTTGCGAACGCGAGCACCTGCCAGCCGGTTTGCGGACGGAGCTTCTCTTGTCCGACGTAGTGCGCCCAGCCGCCGCCGGAGACCCCGACGCAGCCGCAGAGCACGACCATGTTGATCACGGCGCGATAGTTCATGTCCTGGTGGTACCAGTGGTTCATGCCCGCGCCGATGATGATCTGCGCGCGGCCCTTGGTCATCTCGGCGGTCCGTGCGAACTCTCTCGCTACCGTGATCGCCTGCTCCGCCTTGACGCCGGTGATCGCTTCCTGCCACTTCGGGGTGTAAGGCACATCGTCGGCGTACGACTTGGCACAACCGTCATTAAGGCCACGATCGACGCCGTAATTTGCGCAGAGTAGGTCGAACACGGTCGCTACACGGACATCCCCATCGGCGGTGCGCAGCGTCTTTACCGGAACCTTGCGCACGAGCACGTCGCTCCCCTGGTCATTCGCGGGAAAGTGCTCGTGCGGCGTGCCGCCGAAGTACGGGAACGCGACTGGCAAGGCATCGTCGCGCCGCTCGAGCAACGATAGCGCGAGTTTCACTTCGCGCCCGGTCGCCCCATCCTTCTGCTCGAGGTTCCACTTGCCGAGGTCGGTGTCGACCTGCGGCCCCCAGCGGTATCCGATCGAGCCTTGCGGTGCGACGGGATTGCCGGTCGCCTCGTCGACGCCGACGGACTTCCATTCGGGACTGTTGAGCTGTCCCAGCTTGTCCGCAAAATCCGCCGCGCGCAGATAGCGGTCGGGCACGTATCGATCGCCACGCTTCTCGATTCGCACAAGCAGCGGCAGATCCGTGTACCGGCGCGCGTAGTCGTCGAAATACGGGACGGTACGATCGACGTGGAATTCCTTGAGGATCACGTGGCCCATCGCCATGCCGAGCGCTGCGTCCGTGCCCTGCTTGGGATGCAGCCAAAGATCTCCGAACTTGGCCACTTCGGCGTAGTCCGGCGTGATCGAAACGATGCGGGTCCCGTTGTAACGCGCCTCGACGAAGAAGTGCGCGTCGGGCGTACGGGTCTGCGGGACGTTCGAGCCCCATGCGATGATGAACTGGGAGTTGTACCAGTCGGCCGATTCCGGCACGTCGGTTTGTTCGCCCCACGTCTGCGGCGACGACGGCGGCAGATCGCAGTACCAGTCGTAGAACGAGAGCAGCGTCCCGCCGATCAGCGACAGATAGCGCGCGCCCGAGGCGTGCGACACCATCGACATCGCCGGGATCGGCGAAAAGCCGCAGACGCGGTCCGGTCCGTACTTCTTGATGGTGTAAACGTTGGCCGCGGCGACGAGCTCGGTGGCCTCGTCCCAGGTTGTGCGCACGAAGCCGCCGCGCCCGCGGATCGACTTGTATTCGAGCGCCTTGGCGGAGTCCTCGACGATCGAAGCCCATGCCTCGACCGGCGCGAGCGTCTTGCGCGCTTCGCGCCATAGCCGAATCAATCGCCCGCGCACCATGGGGTGCTTCAGCCGGTTAGCGCTGTACAAGTACCAACTGTAGGACGCACCGCGCGAGCAGCCGCGGGGCTCGTGGTTGGGCATCCCGGGACGCGTGCGCGGATAATCGGTCTGCTGCGTCTCCCACGTCACGATGCCGCCCTTGACGTAGATCTTCCAGCTGCACCCGCCGGTACAGTTGACGCCGTGTGTGGAGCGCACGATCTTGTCGTGCTGCCAGCGCAGCCGGTAACCGTCCTCCCACTTGCGGTCTTCCTTGCGCGTCTCGCCATGCCCACCGGCAAACGATTCACGGTGCTCGGTGAGAAACATCAGGCGGTCAAGAAAATGGCTCATGGCTTAGTTCCTCGGAGGCCAGAGCGGGCGTGCGACAAGGAGTTGCAACCGACTTCGATCCGCCCAGCCCGGGCGCGGGATTCGAAATCGTTGCACCCCATACGCAGCCGGGTGCGGCAGATGCGGAAACCGTACACCGGTCGCGCCGTGCTGTACAGACTTCCGCCCCGACATTGCAGATGAGGCCTCGACGCAAGCCATGCTCTTAAGTTGGATGAGACACCGGATGAGACACGAGAGGAAACCGTCGCACCTCGGTGTAGTAGATCAATATCAACGAGACCCAGACGATGCCGTAGAGCAGCATGAAGCAGCTCGAACGTATCCGCGTGAAGTCGAGGACGGCGCCCCACAGGATCGGCAGCAGAAAGCCGCCGAGGCCGCCCGCCAGTCCCACGATGCCGCTCACCACGCCGAGGCTCTGCGGAAATTCGTCTCCGACGTACTTGAACGTCGAAGCCATGCCGAATGCGAGCGAGACGCCAAGCACGAACAGGAGCAACGTGAACCCGGTCACCGGCCAGGCAAGGTGAAACGTGGCCGACCCGTCAATGGTCTTGACGGCCAGCTCGGTCGGCGGGTACGAGATCAGGAACAGCACGATCCACGCGACCCACAGCACCCACCAGGTGACGTTGTGGGCGCCGTAGCGGTCGGACAACCACCCGCCGACGGCCCGCATTGCCCCCGCGGGCAGCGCAAATGCGATGCCCAGCATCGCGGCCGCGCCGACGGTGAGCCCGTATTCCTGAACGTAGTACTGAGTAATCCACAGCGACAGCGCCGTGAAACCGCCGAAGGCCAGAGAATAGTATTGACACAGCTTCCAGACGCGCCAGTCTCGGAGCACCGCGAGCTGCTGCTTCAGCGTCGGCCCGCCTGCCCCGCCTGCCCCAGGGTCGGGCGCGCTGGCAAACCAGAAAATCACCGCGGTGATCAGCAGCGCGATTGCGTAGACCTTGGGCACCATCGGCCAGCCATAGGCTTCTATCAGCCGCGGCGCGACAAACATGTTGACGGCGGCGCCCGTCGTGCCGGCGCCGAAGAATCCCATCGCAAACCCTCGTTTCTCGCGGGGGAAGAAACGCGCGCAGTACGGCGTTCCGACGGCGAACGACGCGCCAACGACACCGAGGAGGAAGCCGATCGCAAGGAACTGCCAGTACTCGGTGACGTAGCTCAGGAGATACACCGGTGCCGCCGCCGCCACCAGAAGCGTCGTCATGACGATGCGCCCGCCGAAGCGGTCGGTCCAGACGCCGAGCGGCAACCGCATCACGGCACCCAGGAGCACGGGGGTCGACGTCAGGAGACCGAATTGCGTGTTGTTGAGCCCGAGCGTCTTCCTGATAGGAATGCCGATCACCCCGAACATCAGCCAGACGGCAAAGCACACCATGAACGCGAACGTGCTCGCAAACAGCACCGAATACGCACGCGGATGCTGAGCATTGGCGCTGCCCGTGGCTACCGTAACCTCAGCCATGATTGCCCCTCTCCTGGTGAATTGCAACTCCAGCGAAGCATATCAAGGCTAAGTCATTTGATGCGCGAGGCGCGCCCTGCGTTGCGGTCCCCGGTCAGCGATCCCGGGTCTCGATGATTCATGTTGTTTCCAATTGGAACGGATGCCTCTTCACCGCGCACAGAGGGACCTCACGCTCAGTTCGTGACCACGATGCCCCAGTTGCGAGTCGGGTAGAACATCACGGGATGGCTGCAACAGCGTTGATTTATATCAACTCGTGGCGTAATCGACGGGCTGAACACGGCCCGCACCCGATCCACTTTCCCGCATGGGCACACAAGCGAACACGACGCCGTCACCGCGAGGTCAGGTGTGTGCTATTTCGATGGCGTTCTTCGCCCGGTTGCTCATCCGCGATGTCTTCGCGCCGATCAGGTCCACGTTCCGAAACCGACGGGATCTTTCTCGCGGCCGCGCCGGCGCGCAGCAACCCGAGACTGAAGCCGTGCTTGCTTCTTGCGGGAGTCGGGCAGGAATTGGCACAGCGCCAGCAGTCGCGCAAATTCAGTCTCCTCGATCCATTTGCGATGCTGGACGAAATCGCGCCGGAAGTAGCTCAAGTGCGCGACGGGTCCACCCAACGAGGTGCATCCGGGCTTGAGAAACGAATCTCGAAAGCGACGCGGAATGCCGCTGCGTTCGAAGATGTTCGCCTTCGCGCACGCTTGACGCGCGCTCGACGACATCATCGATGACGCGCGGCAGGCTTGCAAGAGGCTGCCGACTCGTCGTAATGTGATCACGCTGCTCACTTCGTGAGCGTGATGCCAAACGCGAGATCGCGCGTCCGTCTCGCGCTGGCGTGGCAGCACTGTTTGGGGACTCACTGCGTGCGCACAATAGATCCTCGGCCACAGCGATTGCGTCGCTGCATTCGTGGCCCTCCGGCGCGAGCTCCCCCTCTAGCCGAAATTTCCACAAGAATTTCTGGAGGCGGCAAAGCACACTGCTCTTTGGGAGGGCGAGGAAATGTGTGTCGTGCGATGGTAAGAATTACGCGACTGAGGAGTCTGCATCATGCTGCAAAACATACGTCTGCGTACCTTGGCAGCGGCGCTCGCGCCGCTATTCGCCCTTCCGACCGCGGCACTGGCAGTGACCGTATCGAATCCGATATGCACTGACAACCAGGCCGAGTTCAATCCCGACAACGGCAAGGACATTGTCGTTGCACCCGGCTATCAGGTCTCGGTCTTCGCGTCGGGACTGAACTTTCCCACCGGCATCGCCTTTAGGGGCAACTCGAAGAACTTCGAAGTCTACGTGCTGGAATCGGGCCACGGCCTGCCGAGCAAGTGCAATGAGCAGGGCTCTTTCGGCACGGGCGACTTCGATCCGAACAATCCGTTCACGCCCGACATTCTGGTCTTCGACCAGACCGGCCAACACATTCGCGGACCATTGGGCAAGCCCACGGCGACCGGAGGCTTTCAGCCCGCGGGGCCGGCGGTCGACATCGGGTTTGTCAACGGATTCCAGGGCGGCGCTCTGTTCGCGACCGACTCCAACCAGGCGACTCACGGCGGCGGTCAGAACCACAGCTCGCGCATCGTGATGGTGGATCCAATGACGGGTCAGGTGACGCCATTCATCACCCAGTTGCCAACCGGCGATCACCCGACCGAACAATTGGCGTTCAAGGGCGGATGGATCTACTGGTCACAAGGATCGACGACGAACAGCGGCGTTGTGGGTCGCGACAACAATGGCGGCCTGAATCAGCCCGACATTCCCTGCCAGGACATCGTGCTGAGCAACAACGTATTCGATTCCGGAGGTGGCGTCACGACCAGCGGATACATGCCGTTCGGCAAGACCAATCCGGGCGGCACCATCAAGGCGTTTACCGACACCCAGACCGGTATCGTGCGGCAGGGCGTTTGCGACGGTGCGATCCTGCGCGCCAAGTTGAATGATCCGAATCACATCGAACCATTCTCCTGGGGATACCGTAATGGCTACGCCATCCGATTCGCTCCCGACAGTCATCCCTTGAAGGGTGCAATGATTGTGGGCGAAGATGGGCCGGACGAGCGCGGTGCGCGACCTTCCAACGGCGCACCCGACGCGCTACACATCGCTCAACAGAATCCCGACGGCACCCCCGACTATCACGGCTGGCCCGACCGATTCGGATTCCTGGCGTCGAGTCAGGCCGTATTCAATCCGATTGGCGGTCCGAGCGACGACTTGTGCGTATTTGATCCGTCGAATCCGCCGAGCAAGTGCACCCCGGCCAGTCTCGCTACGATTCTGAAGGAGGACGTTCCGATCCCGGATGTGCTCGCATTTCCGCCTCAGACCATCACATCGCCGTTGGCGATCGAGGCGGCAGACTCGTCGTTCACCGGAATCGACTTTGCTCCCAAGTCGTTTGTCGGGGGACCGGTCTTGACGGGTGCGGCCCTCTATGCGCTCGAAGGCGATTTCGGGTTCTCTCCCCCCAACGCCACAGCTCCTGCGCCCGAAGTCGGGCATGAGATCAAGCTGATCAACTTCGTTCAACAGAACCGCGGCGGCGGTGACGACCAGAAGAAGGACCGTGGCAACGATCAAGGCAATGGCGGTGGCAACGATCAAGGCAATGGCGGGGGCAACGATCAAGGCAGTGGCGGGGGCAACGGGCCGATCGCGCTCAAGATCCAAGGCTTCGCGCGCAACAATAGCGGAGACCAGGCGTTTCTGATCGGCAGCAGTGGATTCAACCGCCCCACGAATATCCGATTCGGGCCGGATGGCTGTGCTTATGTCGTGGACTATGGCGCCGTACGCGACAATGGAGAGGACTCTCATTTCGTCGGCGCGGGCAACGGGCCGCTGGTTCAGATCCCCGGTACCGGCGTGATCTTCAAGATCTGCAAGCAGTAGGTCGAAAGCGACCGCAACAGGGGGCGACGCAATGTCGCCCCCTTTTTTCGGTGATCGCTTTAGGAGGGCGCTAGAGCTGACGCATTGGGGCGTCACGTCGAGCCCGGACGCGAGTGCGGCTCATGGCCGCGGTTTCGCCGTCTTGAGACGTTCTGTCCGCGCACCATGGGTTACGGTGGGGTTTCCCAGTTCGAGCGCGCGCAAGTCGATCCGGCCACCGTCTCATGCGTCGGCCACGGCAACAGCTCCCCGGTCGCGCCGACCGTGAAATCAATCTTGCGGCACGCAAAGCGGCTTCCGCCCTGGATATTTCGCAACGAGCACGTTGTCGATTCGACCTTGTATCGCGCGCTCGCCTTCGCGAGCCGTTCGTTGTAGAGCCGTGCCGAGATGAGCGCCCGATAGCAGCCGGGATGAGCTTCGTGGTCGTTGACGGCATCCTGCAGCCGGCATGCGACGTTGAGCGCCCTCCCGACGTATTCCTCGCGCTCGTTCATGGTCATCCTGATCAGGTGTCCGGCTTCGACGCCCAGCGTCGCTCCGAGAACCGCCGGCATGGTGCTCAGGTTCGGAATGATGTGTCGAGCCAGTTCTGCATTGATCATTTCGCAGAGGTTGTACATGAACCGGAGAAGGGGCTCACCACCGATGGTGTCGGGGAACAGCAGGATCCAGCCGTCGCCGGTGAATTTGTACAGTTCGAAGCGACCCTTCGGGGGCGAATGCGCCTGGGTCCAATTCATCAGCCATCGCTTGACGCAGGTGAGGAAGGCTTCGTACTGATCGAATTTCTCGCCCAGCAGCAAATCTTCCATGATCTGCGACGACGAGCACAGGTCGAGCACGACGATGATGCGCGCGTGCCTTATCGTGACGGGCATGTGGAGGAAAGCGACTCTGTCGACAAGCTGCCGACGATATTATCGCCTACTCCGTGCCGGGAATCGCGTTCGCGAAACTGTTTCGCGACCTGACAGTGATCCTGCTCGTGTTCTGCGGGACGTTCTGAGCAAACGTGAGTGGAGCGTCGGGGCTACGTATTCGCGATGGCCGCGTTACGGAAAAATTGAAGCTTCCTTGGTCCAGCTAAAAGCCGCAAGTGTTTCCGCACAACTGCGTGTTGCCAGCTTTAGAACCTCTCTGGCCAATCTCGCTCACTCAGTGAAATTCTCGCCAACATCATCGGCGGTTGCCCCTCACCGCGACAGCGTCTCCGTTGTGCGAAGCGCTCCCATGTCTGATGGAGCCACGTAACGAGCAGCCACGTCAAGCCCGCCACCGAGCCGATTACCCAAATCTGAAGGATGACCCATGTCGTTGTCGACATCGCAATCTCCAAGGGAAATCGCTCAATGATTATCGAAGGCCTCTGGTCATCCGACTCGTGATCGGGTCCGATGAGCTGATCTACATGCGAGAGACACGATTGTTCTCGACCCGCACCCGGTCCCCGACGCGGAGATCGACGTCGCGCGTGTCCTCGAGAATCAACTGCTCTCCCGAATCGAGGCGGACCGTAATTCGGTACCGCGAGCTTTGTACCTGCGATTTGTGAACCTCGTTGCCGACCACCGCGCCGCCGATGGCGCCTGCGATCGTGGCGGCCGTGTTGCCTCGACCGCTCCCGATCTGGTGTCCGATCACGCCGCCCGCGACGCCGCCGAGCACCGTGCCGGCATTAATCGGCTGGTTGTCGGAGGTGCGGAAGACCTGAATCGACTCGATGACTCCGTAATCGACCCGATCGGCTGGCTCGGCGGCAGCCAGGTTGGTCACGCAAGCCATCAGTAGGAGGATTGCGGTGGATGCTGCGAGCCTCGATACGTGCTTCATTCTCTGAATCCTCAAATATCGGCGAGTTGTGGCAGGCGGAGCTGTTCGCGGCGTCAGACCGCTTGCCAAGAATCGATACCGAACGCCGGCCAGTCAACCCTGGCGCCGACTTGGTGAATGAACGGCCCGGTTGCTTTCCGTCCACGACGCAAACTCCTTCAGTAACTTCGCGTTGACTGCGTCGAATATTGCGGATTGCTCGCGGGATTGTTATCCCCGGCTGGGGGATCCGTCGCGGTGCAGCCATTCGACGACTTCGCTCCATCATGCGCGGAAATGTCGCGGCGGCATTGCAGGATTCGCGCGGGACTTGCCGGAACCGCTCGAAAACCCGGGCGAGGGCGGCGCATCGCTCCGAGGCCGTCGCGATCTCGGTCGAGCCGGTCAACCCGAATTGGTGCAAAGCGGAGGACCGTGCTCGAGCGCTTCCGGCTACGTGCCGACGATCGGCATCGATCCGCGACGGCCCATGCCGACGACCCGGCCGTTGGCGATGCCGATCAAGAGTACGTTCCTACGCAGGCACTTTGAATCCTCAAGGGCGCTCGCGACTCATCCCCTAGTGACACCGGACGGAGCGGCTCAGGATTTCGCGAAGACGAGCGGCGACGTCGTCGTCGATCGCGCCACGCTGCATGCCGAGCGGAATCGTACGATCGCAGACGACGCGGTAGAACTCCATCACTTCGGGTCCGAGCGGCGTCAACGCCGCGACGTGCTTCTCGATCGACCCGACGTCGCCGCGAGATACCGGTCCGGGCATCCCATTCGCCAGGCCGGCGGATTCGATCGACGCGAGCGTCCCGCGAGCGAGTGGCAGCAACGCACGCACAGCGTCCTCCTCGGTGGCGCCCCAGGATTTCCAGATCGTCGCCGCTTCCGCGAACAATACGTTGATGAACTGCGACGCGTAACCCGCTGCCGCGTGATAGCGGCCCCGCATCCCAGGCGGTAGCCGATTGACCCGGCATTCGAGCCGCGTCGCGATCGCGACGAGCGCAACGTTCAGCGGTTCGGGTGCCTCGATCGTGATCGTGCAACCCGGCAGCGAGCGCACGGCCGCGGCCGGATCGCCGAAGGTTTGCATCGGATGAAAGCCGCCGGTCATGGCTCCGTCGCGCAGGGCATGGTCGAGCGCGTCCACGTCGGTGACGCCACTGCAGTGAACGGCCGCCATCCCCGGTCGCCAATGGAACCGCGCTGTTGTCTCGGCGATCGCGCCGTCGGGCGTGGTCACGAAGACCAGATCGCAGGCGTCGACGACCGACTGACCGTTCGTCATCACCTTGCAGCCTGCGATCAATGCGGCGAGTTGCTCCGCATCCGAGGCAATCATGCTGGCAACGGCGACGACGCGCAGCCCGTGTTGCGCGAAGCTCCACGCGAGCGCCGTGCCGAGGCGGCCGGCGCCGATGAAGCCAGTGCGCAGTGCAACCGGGTCCTGTTCGAAGGGATTCATGATCGAACTCGCTCTATAATGGGTCAGTGCCACGGCGGCCAGGTGCGATAACGATTCAGTGCTGCGACGTCCGGGATCGCGCCAAGGGCCGGGCTCGTGGGGACGGAACGCAGCCGTCCGTCACGAATAGCAGGTCCCGACAACGATCTCGCGTCCCGCGTTGGGATGGCAATCGTATTCCAGGAGACCGGCGCCACCAGCGGCCAGCACGCGCAGCGACGAAAGCAACGATACGCCGCCGCCGAAATAGTGCGGGCAATAGCGCCTGCCGGCTACGACCGTTTTTGCGACACCGAAATTGCCGGTCGCGGCGCTCGCAAGTCTGGCAGGCAAAACGCTCCTCGCGGATTGGCCCAACCTGACGAACGACATCTATCCGATCATCGTGGTCGAGCATTGAAAGCTCGACGACCAGCAACCAGGTTCACTTTTCGAGGCCACGACATGGCACAACTTCAAGGTAAAGTCGCGATCGTCACCGGCGCTGCCAGCGGATTCGGCGAAGCCATCGCGAAACGTTACGTCGCCGAGGGCGCGCGCGTTCTCATCGTCGATCTCGACGGAGCAAAGGCACAAACGCTCGCGGGCGCGCTTGGCGCGAATGCCAGGGCGCAGCAGTGCGACGTTTCGAAGGGTGCCGATGTGCGCGCAGCCGTGAAAGCCTGCGTCGACGCGTTCGGGCCGCCGGACATCGTCGTCAACAACGCCGGGACCACGCATCGCAACCAGTGGATGCTCGACGTTGACGAGGCGACGTTCGACCGTGTGTTCAGCGTCAACGTCAAGTCGATCTACCACATGGCGCAGGCCGTGGTTCCGATGATGCGCGAGCGCAAGAGCGGCGTGATCATCAACATCGGCTCCACCGCCGGCATTCGACCGCGTCCGGGCCTCACCTGGTACAACGCGTCGAAAGGCGCAGTGAACCTGATGTCCAAGTCGATGGCGGCCGAGCTCGGCCCGTTCAACATCCGCGTCAATGCGATCTGCCCGGTCATGAGCGCGACGGGCATGATCGAGCTGTTCCTGGGGGCGCCCGACACGCCGGAGAACCGCGCGAAGATCACGGCGGGCATCCCGCTCGGGCGCATGTCGACGCCGGAGGACGTCGCCGAGGCAGCGCTCTATCTCGGAAGCGACGCTGCGCGCTTCATTACGGGCATCGAGCTTCCTGTCGACGGCGGCCGCACGATTTGACGCGGGACGGATGTCGACCAGCGATTCAGGAGCGCGCTCAGCACGCATCACATCTGCGATGGGTGCGTCGGCACGCTCTGAATGTGTTCGTCAAAGCTCGGGGCTTGGGTCAACCTTACGCGGCCGCGCGGCGACCTTCCGGCGTGTAGGCATCCAGACTGAACGCGCCGCCACCGACGGCGGCGATGTGCAACAGTCCGCCCGCGATGGCCAGGTTCTTTGCGAAGTGCACGAACTGATTCGGATCGCCGAGCGCGTGGTGGAAGATGAACGCGGCGCCCACCGTGAATGCCGCAAGGATCCACGCCGCCTGGCGCGTCCATAACCCGGCCAGCAGCAAGGCGCCGGCACCGACTTCGATCGCGATGGTGATCGCGTACACGAGCGGCGGGAACGGCAGTCCCGCCGAGGCGATGTAGCCCTGGATCATCGCGGGCGCAGTCACTTTCTGGATTCCGCTCACGAGGAACAACGCCGCGAGCAAAACGCGCCCCGCCGTTGCAACCGCGGGTTGGACATGGAAAGACGATGGCTTCATGGTTGACTCCTAAGGATGAGTAAAAAAACGCAAAAGGATCGGGTCGTAGTACGAACTACGCGAGCTCGAGCTCTGCCGTCTCGCCTCGAGTCGTCTCGGATTCGAGCGGGTGCAAGATCGCGTCGATCTGCTCGTAGGCCGAACTGATCGCGTGTCTTTCGGACTCCGCGCCCATTGCAAGGCCCTCGGCATAGACGAACGAGATATCGGTCATCCCAAGAAAGCCGAATACCGTTTTCAGGTACGGCACCTGAGTGTCCGCAGGTGTGTTGCGATACTTGCCGCCTCGGGTCAGCGCCACGTAAACCTGCTTGCCCTGGAGCAGCCCTTCGGGCCCCTTCTCCGAATAGCGGAAGGTCACGCCGGCCTTGGCGATGGCGTCGATCCAGTTCTTGAGCGACGCGGGCACGCCGAAGTTGTACATAGGCACACCCAGGACAACGGCATCGGCTGCCTGGATCTCCGCGATCAGCGCATCATCCAGCGCGGCGCGAGCGGCCTGCTCGGGCGTGCGCTGCGAGGCCGGCGTGAAAAGCGCGCCGAGAGCGGCTTCGTCGAGGACCGGATGTGGGCTGAGGCCGAGATCTCGCACGGTAAGCGTCGCGCCGGGGTCGGCATCGCGCAGGCGCTCGACAATTCGATTCGCCAGGCGCGTCGAATGCGAGGCTTTCCCCCGTACGCTGGAGTTGATCTGCAGGACATTCATGGTTTGGCTCCGGGTGTGTTGAATGCGATCTCAATGTATTTGTTGCTGGGGTGGACCGGAAGCCATGAAAATGGATAACATTGTTCCGCCCATGCAACAATCCGGGTCGTACTGGGGAGCGGCAAAGAGCTACGACCATGAATCTCGAACCGAACGACCTCGTCCTCTTCGCGCGAGTCGTGGACGAGGGCAGCTTTTCGCGCGCCGCTGACCGCCTCGGCGTTCCCAAGTCGACGGTTTCACGCCGGGTCGCGGCGTTGGAGGCGCAACTGGGCGAGCAGCTTCTCAGGCGCACCACGCGCAAGCTCACGGTGACCGACTTCGGGCGGGCGGTTCTCGAGCACGCCCATCACGTCGTCGAGGACGTCGCGGCGGCGGAATCGCTCGCGCAGCACCGTCAGGTGCAGCCGAGCGGTCGGCTGCGGGTGACGATGCCGGGCGATCTCGCAAGCCTCTGGCTCGCGCCGATGCTCGCGGAGTTCGTGCTCAACTACCCGGCGGTGACGCTCGACGTCGATCTCTCCGCGCGGTTCGTGGATCTGGTCGCCGAGAATTTCGATGTGGCGATCCGCATGGGCGAGCTGCGCGATGATGCAACGCTCGCGGCGCGCCGGATCGCGTTACTCACGAACAGTCTCTACGCAGCGCCGACATACGTTACGCGCCGCGGTGCTCCTTCCGAGCCTGACGCGCTCATGGAACACGATGCTCTGCGACTCCTGGCCCGCACCGGCGATCCGCAGGTGTGGGCGCTCGTCCATGGCGAGGCCCGCTGGGAAGGCATTCCGCCCGGCCGCGCGACCGCCAATTCACCGGAGACGCTCATGCGCATGGCGCTCGCCGGCGCCGGCATTGCGATCATTCACGATGCATTCGCGCTGCCTTATCTGCGGCGAGGCGAGCTCGTCCAGGTGTTGCCGGATTGGAGCGCGCCCTCGGTGATCGCTTCGGCTGTTTTTCCAGGCCGCCGCCTGATGCCGGCGCATACGCGCGCTTTCATCGATGCTCTGGTCAAGTTCGCGGATAAAGCATGCCAGACCTTCGAGGACGAGACCGGGCGGATCAACGCGAGCTCGAGAAAGAAACCGCAGGTGTCGCAGAAGCCGCAGTTATCGCGACCGGCTGCAAGGGTCCGTTGATGTCCCTGGCGGAGCGCCGGATCGCTCGTTCGGCGGCAGCATGGCAACGCCAAGCGAGGTCTTACGGATGAGTCCGCCGATGCAAGATGCCGCCGGCTCCGTCTCCCTTACCTATCTGAACGCCGTCGGCGTCGCCGCGCTGGCACTGACCGACGACGAGATTCTCGACGCGGTGGAGGGCGGACTGCGCGCTCAAGGCGAAGGGCGGACCGTGATCGAGCCGCGTGTGCACCTCACGCCCGGACGAACGCAGGCCGGAACGGCGATCCACGGGCACTTCAACGTACTGCGCGGCTATGTCGCGCCGCTTGGCCTAGCGGGGGTGAAGGTCGTCGGTGATTACGTCGACAACTACCAGATGGGGCTGCCCTCCGAGATGGGGCTGCTCAATCTGTTCGACCCGGCGACAGGACGCCCGGTCGCCGTGATCGATGCCGCAGGGTTAACCGACATGCGCACCGGCGCGGTCACCGCGATCGGCGCACGCCATCTCGCCCGGAAGTCGAGCCGCATCCTCGCTCACATCGGCGCGCGCGGCACGGCGTACTGGAACGTACGGTTGCTCGCTCGGTTGTTCTCCTTTACCGAGATCCGGGTGCACTCGCGCCGGCCGGAATCACGGCGCGCATTCGCACAGCGACTTTCGCGTGATCTCGGCAGAGAAGTGATCGACACCGCCGACTGGGAATCCTGCGTACGCGGCGCCGACATCGTGGTCGAGGCTTCGCGCTTGCCGGAGCCCAAGCCACTACTCAAGACCGAATGGATTGCGCGAGGGGCGCTCGTCATTCCGTATGGCACGATGAGCGCCGTCGAGCTGTCGCTCACCGACGTCATGGACAAGATCGTCGTCGACGACTGGGGACAGTGCATGGCGGGACAGTTCGGTGCCTTGCGGGCGCATGTCGACGCCGGCAAGCTCTCGGAGCGAACGCTTCATGCGGAGCTCGGCGAGATCGTTGCGGGCCGTAAGCCCGGACGCGAACGCGACGACGAGACGATCCTGTTTTGGCACCGCGGTCTGTCGCTCTCCGACATTGCACTCGGCGCGGCGATGCTCGACAAGGCGCACCGCCTGGGAATCGGCCAGACGCTTCGGTACCGGTGAAGCTCGTCGCCAATGCGCGGATGTACGCGGTCAATGCCGCGGTCGAGGCACGCTGGCGCGAACTCTTCGCGTGGGTCACAGTGCGTACCGGCATTTCGCTCGAGATCGTCGACCATCGTCCTCCGGCGCCGCTCGACGAGCTGTGGCGGCGTTCCGATCTCGGCGCAGCGACGATGTGTGGCTACCCGCTCGCGACCTGGCAAGATGACTCGCATCCCGTGCCGACCACCGCGCCCGCGCCATCGCTCAAGCCCTTCAACGGCCGGCCGGTCTACTGGACGGACATCGTGGTTCGCGCCGATTCGCGCTTCGAGCGCGACGACGATCTGGCCGGAACCCGATTCGGCTGGACGGCGGAAGATTCGCAGAGCGGCTATCAGGCGCCGCGCCGTCATTTCGCCGCGCGTGCGCTTGAACGCGGTGGACGCTTTTTCGGATCGGTGGTGGGTCCGCTGGTCACGCCGCGACGTGTAGTCGAATCGATCCTCGACGGGTCGATCGATGCAGGTCCACTCGATGCGTACTGGCACGCGCTCCTGCGGCTGCACGAGCCCGGGACGGCTGCGCGGTTGCGAGTCATCGCATGCACTGAGGAGACGCCGATACCGTGCTTTGTAACAGCGAGTACGACGCCCGACGCGATGCGCGCGAAGTTGCGCGACGCCTTCGTCGAGGCGAGCGAAGCGGAAGCGCTGCGCAGCGTCTTCGCGGACCTTGGGCTCGCACGATTCGTGGGCGTCGGCGCGGAAACCTATGCGCTGCTCGCCCGGCGGGCGCATGAGGTCGATGCGCTCGGGTATGCTCGGATGAATTGATGGAGATGCTTGGATGAGATCGTTGCTGGTCGCCGCATGCGCTGCATGGGCGGTCGCGAGCTCCGGGGCGGTCGCGCAAGGCGCTTACCCCGAACGCCCGGTGCGGATCATCGTGCCGTTCCCGCCCGGCGGTCCGGCCGATGTGCTGGCGCGCATCGTCGGCGACAAGCTCGGGCAGTCGCTCGGCAAACCGTTCATCATCGAGAACAAGGCGGGCGCCGGCGGCAACATCGGCATGGAGCAGGGCGCCCGCGCTGCACCGGACGGCTATACGTTGACACTCGCGCCGGTCGGAAATCTCACTGTCGCGCCGGCGCTGTACTCGAAGCTGCCCTACGATCCCGCCAAGGATTTCGCGCCGATCACCGTGCTCGCTTCCGTTCCGAACGTGCTCATCGTGCATCCGTCGGTCGGAGTGAAGTCCGTCGCAGAGCTCGTCGCGCTCGCCAAGGCAAAGCCGGGATCGCTCAACTACGCCTCGCCCGGCAACGGCAGCATTCCGCATCTCGCCGGCGAGCTGTTCAAGCGGACGGCCGGCGTGGACATCGTGCACATTCCGTTCAACGGCGTGGCGCCGGCGACCAACGCGGTCCTCGCGGGCGACGTGCAGATGTTCTTTGCCCAGAGCTCCGCGGCGCTGCCGCAATGGCGCGCGGGTAAGGTCGTCGCGCTCGGCGTCGCGACACCGAAGCGTATCGCGGCCGCGCCTGATCTGCCGACGATCGCGGAACAGGGCTTCCCGGGCTTCGAAGCGACGTCCTGGTACGCGCTGGTCGCCCCAGCGGGCACGGCTCCGGCCATCGTCGATCGATTGCACGGCGAGATCGTGAAAGCGCTGCGCGAGCCGGACGTGCGCGAGAAGATCGCCGGACTCGGTGCCGAACCGGTCGGTAACAGCCCGGCGGAGTTCGCAGCGATGCAGCGGGCCGAGACCGCGCGCTGGACGCGAGTCGCCAAAGAAGCGAACATCCACGCCGATTGACGCTCCTGCCGGCGCTCGCCTTAGAATCCGCCGACTTCCAGCGCGATTCTTTGAAATCGGGGAGGTTCCATGCGATTGCTTCGCTTCATGCTCGTGCTGACCTCGGTCGGCATCCTGGGTTCGACTGCCGCGCTGGCTCAGCAGCCGGTTCGCGTCGGCTCGAAGAACTTCACCGAGCAGTTCATCCTGGGAGAGCTCTACGCCCAGGCCCTCGAGGCCAGCGGGATCAAGACCGAGAAGAAACTCAATCTCGGCGGAACCCTGATTGCGCACAAGGCGCTCGAGGAGAAGCAGATCGACCTGTATCCGGAGTACACCGGAACGATTCTGCTCGCGGTCCTGAAGCAGGAGTCGATGACCGACGCCAAGGCGGTCTACGACAAGGTCAAGGCCGAGTATGCGGGCAAAGGTCTGGTCGTGCTCAACCAGGCGCCGGTCAACAATACCTACGTGCTGGTCGTGCGGCCTGACACCGCGGCCAAGTACAAGCTCGAGACCGATTCCGATCTCGCCAAGGTGTCGAAGGAGCTCAAGCTCGGAGCCGGTCCGGAGTTTCGCGATCGCAAGGACGGGATTCCGGGCCTGCGCGAGAGGTACGGCATGGAGTTCAAGGAAGACCTGCAGCTCGCCATCGGCCTGCGTTATCAGGCGTTGAAGAGCGACGAGATCCAGGTCGTGAACGGCTACTCGACGGACGGCATGATCAGCGCGATGAAGCTCAAGCGCCTCAAGGACGACAAGAATCTCTGGCCGCCGTACTACATCGTTCCGGTCGTGCGCAAGGATGCGCTCGACGCGAATCCGAAGATTGCGGACGTGCTCAATCGGGTGAGTGCGCTGCTCGACGATGCGACCATGGCCGAGCTCAACTACAAGGTCGACGGCGAGAAGATGGAGCCGAAGGACGTCGCCCACGACTTCTTGAAGGCGAAGGGTGTCGTGAAGTAGCCGCGGCGGCAACGCACACTGGATGACCTGACGCGATGACGGTGACTCTCGGCACCGCGCATGTCGCGCTCGACGATCTGGTCGCCGTCGCGCGCGATTGCGCGGTCGTCGCGTTGGCGCCCGAGGTCGCACCACGGCTTGCCGCCGCGCGCGCGGTGGTCGACGAGCTCGCATCGACGAGCACGCCGATCTACGGCGTTAACTCGGGGCTCGGTGCGAACGTCGGCGAACCGATCGACGCCTCGACACTCGAGAATTTCCAGCTCTCGGCAATTCGCGCAAGGGCGGTCGGCGTCGGACCGCCCTACGATGCGGCTTCGGTGCGCGCGATGTTGTTCGCGCGTGTCGCCAGCCTGACGGTGGGCGGTACCGGCGTTTCGCCTCGCGTCGTGGACGCGCTGGTCGCCTTGCTGAATGCTCGCGTGCATCCGCGCGTGCCGCGCTACGGATCGATCGGGGTCGCCGATCTGCCGCAGCTCTCGCATCTCGCGCTCCCCTTGATCGGGGAGGGAGAGGCGGAGGTCGGAGGCGAGGTGCTCGCGGGCGCGGTGGCACTCGAGCGCGCGGGCCTGAAGCCGCTGCGCCTCGGCGCCAAGGATGCACTCGCCTTGGTCAGCGCGAACAGCGCGACCGTGGGCCGCGCCGCGCTCGTTCTTCACGATGCCTTCGCTATGCTCGATCAATGGAACGCGGCCGTGGCGCTGTCGTACGAAGGCTTCCGGGCGAATTTGAGTCCGATCGATGCGCGTGCGGTTCGAGCCCGCCCCGCGCCGGGCCAAGTGGAGATTGCCGATCGGTTGCGTGTGCTGCTCGCGGGCTCACGTCTTTTCAAAGCGGACTCAGCGCGCCGCGTGCAGGATCCGTTGTCGCTCCGCTGCGTGCCGCAGGTTCACGGCGCACTGTGGTGGATGCTCGCGGAAGCGCGCTCGCAGGTGGAGTTGGAGCTCAATCACGCCGGCGAGAGTCCGCTGGTGCTGGTCTCGGATCGCGAGATCATCTCCACCTCCAATTTTCACGTCCCCGCGTTGGCGCTCGCTCTCGATGCGGCTGCGATCGCCTTCGCGCAGTCCGCGGCGCTTGCCGCCGAGCGATGCATCAAATTCGTGTCGCCGGCGATGACCGAGCTGCCATTGCAGCTCACGCGACACGGACCGCAGGAGTCGGGATTCGCGACCGTGCAGAAGACGCTGACGGCGCTCTGCAACGAGATCCGTCTTCGCGCCAACCCCGGCTCGCTCGATTTTCTGCCGGTGTCCGAACGCATCGAGGATCACGCGCCGATGACACTTGGCGTCGTCGAGAAGCTTGGGGAGATCGTCGAGCGCGCGCGCTATCTGGTCGCGATCGAATGCCTGATCGCGGCGCAAGCCGTCGATCTGCGGGGGCTCCGACCGGATGAGCTTGGCGCCGGCGCGCGTCATGTGTACCAGCACGTGCGCGCCGAAGTGTCCATGCTCGACCATGACCGCCCTCTGGGAGCCGACATCGAACGGCTGGAGCGGCGGCTGCGAAGCGGCGAGCTCGCGGCGTGAGGTGGTTCGCGCGCAACTGGGAGCAGGTGGCCGTCGCGCTGTACGAGCATGTGCTGATCGCGCTGACCGCGCTCGCGATCGCAGCCGTGATCTCGCTCGTGCTCGGTGTCTGGGCCGCGCGGCGGCCCCGAGTCTTCGCCGCGACGCTCGCGGTGACTGGAGCGCTGTACACCATCCCGACGCTCGCATTCCTGGCGCTGCTGATTCCGCTGGTCGGACTCGGCAAGACCAACGTGATCATTGCGATGGTGGCGTTTTCTCTGGTGATCATGACGCGCAATGTCGCGACCGGGATTCGCGACGTCCCGGCCGATATGGTCGAAGCGGCGAAGGGGATGGGGATGAGCGCGCGACAGGTGCTGACCCGCGTCGAATTTCCGCTCGCGCTCCCGGTGATCGTCGCCGGGCTGCGCATCGCGACGGTCACCGTCATCAGCGTGACGACGGTCGGCGCGTACGTCAACGCGGGCGGGCTCGGGACGCTCATCTTCAACGGCATCGCGACCGACAACGCCCCCAAGATCTGGGCCGGCGCATTGACCGCATGCGCATTGGCCGTGGTCACCGATCTCGCGCTGGCGCAGCTCGAGCAAGTGCTCAAGCGCCGGCGGAGAGCCTGACATGCTCGCCGACACGTGGCTCTATCTGATCGGCCATCCCGCGCAATTCGCGAAAGCGCTGGGCGTTCACGTGAGCCTTTCGCTGTGCGCGCTCGCGCTGGCGGCGGCGATCGCGGTTCCGGCGGGAGTGCGTCTCGCCCACCGGCGCGCAGGCGCACTCGCTGCGATCAATGCCGCTAACGTCGGCCGAACCCTGCCCTCGCTCGCGGTGCTGGCGCTCGCCATGCCGCTCTTGGGAACCGGTTTCCTGCCGTCGCTGGTGGCACTCGCGCTGATCGCTCTCCCACCGGTGCTGATCAACACCATCGTCGGCGTGCGCGAGATCGATTCTGACGTCATCGACGCGGCGCGCGGAATGGGCATGTCCGTGCGTGACGTACTGCGCCGGATCGAGTTGCCGCTCGCGGTGCCGGTGATCTTCGCGGGACTGCGTACGGCGGCGGTTCAGGTGGTTTCGGGCGCGGTGCTCGCGAGCTTTATCGGCGGTGGAGGCCTGGGCGACTTCATCACTGCCGGGATCGCCATGATGGCGGTGCCCCTGATGCTCGTCGGTGCGATTCCGGTGACGCTGTTGTCGATCGGTGCCGATGCGCTGTTCGGCGCGCTGCAACGCTGGCTCACGCCGCGAGGCTTGGGATGATCGGGCTCAAAGGCCTGACCAAGCAGTTCGCCGGAGAGATTCGCCCGGCGGTCGACGCGCTTACGCTGGAAGTCGCACAAGGCGAGACGTGCGTGCTGATCGGCCCTTCGGGCTGCGGCAAGACGACGACGATGCGCATGGTCAACCGGATGATCGAGCCCGATGCGGGTTCGATCGAAGTCGCGGGCCACGATGTGACGCATATCGATCCGATCGAGCTCCGCCGCTCGATCGGTTACGTGATCCAGCAGATCGGGCTCTTTCCCCACATGACGATCGGAGAGAACATCGCGACGGTACCGCGATTGCTCGGCTGGGATACCGGCCGCATCGCGGCGCGCGTGGACGAGCTCCTGGGACTCGTCGCAATGGACCCGGGCGAGTATCGCGACCGCTTTCCGCGTGAGCTCTCGGGCGGTCAGCGACAACGCGTCGGCGTCGCGCGCGCGCTCGCCGCCGATCCGCCCGTGATGCTCATGGACGAACCGTTCGGCGCGATCGATCCGATCACGCGTGCGCGGCTCCAGCAGGAATTCCTGCGCATTCAGGAGCGCCTGCGGAAGACGATCGTCTTCGTCACGCACGACATCGACGAAGCGATCCGCATGGGCGACCGGATTGCGATCCTGCGCTCCGGACGGCTCGTTCAGTACGACACGCCGGAGTCGATCCTCGCCCGGCCCGCCGACGCCTTCGTCGAGGAGTTCGTCGGGGTCGATCGGGTGTTGAAGCGGCTGTCGCTGCTCGCGGCCGGCACCTATGCCACACCCGCTGTCGATGCACGATCGGCACTGACGATCCGCGCAGGCGCGACGCTGCGGGACGCGCTGACGCAGCTCCTGGTCAACGATGCGGACGCGCTCACCGTTACTGACGACACCGGGCAGACGATCGGAACGCTTTCGCTCCAGCGGATCCGGCAAGCGATCCGCGTTCGATGACGCATTCTCGGTTGTGCGCCACCCGCACGCCGAGGCGCCGCGTCACAAAATCCGCGCCAGCGCCTGTTGACCATGCGGGGTGAGCGACACGACGCGCGAGTCCTTTGCGCGCCTCGCCCAGCCCAGCTCGATGATGCGCGCAAGGAGCGCGGCACCCAGCGCGCCGGCCAGATGGTGGCGCCGCTCGCTCCAATCGAGGCAGGCGCGGCAAAACGCACGCTTCTGCGCCGCGAGCGCGTCAGTGTCGATCGCGAGCTTTCGAAAGAAACGGCACCCCTCGGCGCTCAGCTCCAGTCCGTCGGTCGCCGGAACGAGCGCGCGTTTTCTCACCAAGCTCTCGTAGATGCGCACACCGACTTCGCCGGCGAGGTGGTCGTAGCACACCCTCGCCTGGCGTAACGCCGGCTCGCGCGGACTCGAACGCACGCGAACCGCGCCGGTGCGGAACGCAACGCCCATCAGCGACTCGAGGAGTTGCGCGACGTCGGCGTCGGCGAGGCGGAAGTAACGGTGTCGGCCCTGCTGCTTGACGGCGACGAGCTTCGCCCCGACCAGCTTGGCGAGGTGCGCGCTGACGGTCTGCTTGGTCACGCCGGCCACCGCCGCGAGCTCGGTCGCAGTAAGCGCTCGGTCTGCGAGCAACGCAGTGAGTACCTCGGCGCGGGCATGGTCGCCGATCAGCGCGGCGATGCCAACGATGTTCGGTCCGTCTTTCATAGTTCGATGTTAGACGAACCATCGATCACCGGCAAGCCTTATCATGCGGCATCCGGCACAGGAGGCCTGCGCATGAGCATCACCTGCTTCATCCGCTATGAGATCGATCCGTTCCAGCGCGACGCCTTCGAGGACTACGCCAAGGCCTGGGGCCGGATCATTCCGCGCTGTGGCGGGAGGCTCGTCGGCTACTTCCTGCCGCACGAGGGCACTAACAACATCGCCTGGGGCGTGATCTCCTTCGAGAGCCTCGCCGCGTACGAGGCGTACCGCGCGCGCCTCAAGGCGGATCCGGAGGGGCGCGAGAATTTCGCCATCGCGCAATCGAAGCGGCTGATCCTTCGCGAAGAGCGCAGTTTCCTCGCGCCGGTCGACGGGACCTTCGCTGTCACGGGCCCACTTCGAGAGGCGCCGCGGTAATCAGCTGAAGCGCATCCGATCGCCGCTCGGATCATGAAGCGCGCTGCCGTGGATCACCGCGCGCCGTCGCTCTCCGAGAATCTCGACTTCGCAAGCAGTTCCTCTCTTCGCCGCCGGCGACGAGACATATCCCAGGGCAATCGACTTGCCGACGCAATGGCCATAGCCACCTGAAGTCACCCAGCCGACCACGTCATTTTCAAACCACACCGGCTCGTCGCCAACCGCGTCGGCGTCGTCGGCGTCGACGACGAGCGTCACCAGGCGGCGTTGCGGTTGCTGTTGCCGATCGCGAACGACCGCATCGCGACCAATGAACTCTTCCTTGTCGATCGCGACGAAGCGCTCGAGACCGGCTTCTCGCGGTGTATAGATCGGCCGGTACTCGCGCGCCCAATTGCCGAAACTCTTTTCGAGACGCAATGAATTGAGCGCGCGAGCGCCAAAGTGCGCGAGGCCGAGGTCGCTGCCCGCCGCCGCGATCGCATCGTAGAGCGCGATCTGACAATCGGCCGGAATCCAGATCTCGTAGCCGAGCTCGCCGGTGAAGGAGATGCGGCCGACGTACGCCGGCAGCATCGCGACTTCCATCGCACGGAACGAAAGAAACGGCATGGCCGTGCTCGACACATCGTCGCGCGTGAGACGAGACAGGAGTGCGCGCGATCTCGGACCGGCGATGGCGAGACCGAGCATCTCGGTACGCAATGCACGCAGCGCGACGCCTGTCGGTGGAAGATGCGCCTCGAACCAACGCAAGTGATATTGCTCGGCGATGCCGGAACCGAACACGAAAAAGCGATTACCGCCGCGATTTGCGACAGTGAAATCGCCGATCAGTTTGCCGTTTTCGTTGAGCATCGGCGAAAGCGCGACGCGGCCTTCACGCGGTATCCGGTTGGCGAGCAGTCGGGACAGCCACGCGTGCGCCTCGCCGCCAGCCACGTCGTACTTGGCGAAACTCGACGTTTCGGAGATCCCGACCCGCTCACGCACGGCGCGGCATTCCTCGCCGACCGGCCCATGCGCGTTGGAGCGACGATAGGTGACGTCCTCGCGTGGCTCCGCGGAGGGTGGCGCATACCAGAGCGCGTGCTCGAGACCGAAGGCGGCGCCGAACACGGCGCCTTTGGCTCTGAGACGATCGTACACGGGTGTCATACGCACCGGTCGCGCCGCGGGCAGTTCCTCGTTCGGAAAGCGGATTCGAAAGCGGCGCGAATAGTTCTCGCGGACCTTGGCGTTGGTATACGCGCTCGTCGCCCAGTCACCGAAGCGCGCGACGTCCATGGCCCAAACGTCGAATCCTGGATCGCCGTGCACCATCCAGTTGGCGAGCGCGAGTCCCACACCGCCGCCCTGGCTGAATCCCGCCATCACGCCGCACGCCACCCAGTAGTTGCTTAATCCGCGGATGGGGCCGACCACCGGATTGCCATCGGGCGCGAACGTGAACGGCCCGTTGACCACGCGCTTGATGCCGGCGCGCTCGAGCGGTGGGAAATGCTGAAACCCGACTTCGAGGCTCGCGACGATGCGATCGAGATCCGGCGGCAGCAACTCGTGCGTGAAATTCCACGGCGTCTCGCGCTCCGACCAAGGAACGCCGTTCTTCTCGTAGGTGCCGATCAGCATGCCGCGACCCTCCTGGCGCATGTAGATCTCGCCCTCGAAGTCGATCGCGTGCAGCATCTCCTTCGGCGACGCGACGACTTCCGGCATCTCGCCGGTGACGATGTACTGGTGCTCCATGGCCAGCACCGGGAGCTCGACGCCGACGAAGCGTCCGACTTCGCGCGCCCAGAGACCGGCGGCGTTGACGATGTGCTCGGCGACGAGGTTGCCCTGGTCGGTGATGACGTCCCACGAGCCGTCATGCCGCGGCTTGACGTCGGTCACCCGCGTGAAGCGGTAGACCTCCGCGCCGAGCTTGCGCGCCGCCTTTGCGTACGCGTGCGTGACCCCGGACGGATCGACGTGTCCTTCGAGCGGGTTGTATAGCGCGCCCAGGAAATGTCGCTTGTCCATGATCGGAAAGATGCGTGCCGCCTCGTCGACCGAGATCATCTCCATGCCGAGGCCGAGGTAGCGGGCGCGCGCGCAGGCCACCTTCAGGAAATCCATCCGCTCGGGCGTACCCGCGAGATCGACGCCGGCGGTGATGTGGATACTGCACGATTGGCCCGAAGCTTCCTCGATCTCGTGGTAGAGCTCGATCGTGTACTTCTGCAGCTTGGCGACGTTCGGATCGCCGTTGAGGGTATGCATGCCGCCGGCCGCGTGCCACGTCGAGCCTGAGGTCAGCTCGTCGCGCTCGAGCAGCGCGACGTCGGTCCAGCCCGCACGCGCGAGGTGATAGAGCACCGAGGCGCCGACGACACCGCCGCCGATGACCGCCACTTGGACAGGCGACTTCATCCGAGAATCTGCTCCAGGAAGGTACGCGTGCGTTCCTTCTGCGGCGCCGCAAAGAGTTGCGTCGGCGGACCATCCTCGACGATGGCGCCATGATCAATGAAGTAGACATGGTGCGCGATCTCGCGCGCGAATCCCATCTCGTGCGTCACCAGGATCGACGTCATGCCTTCCTCGACGAGCTGGCGGATGGTGGTCAGCACTTCCTTGCGCATCTCCGGATCGAGCGCCGAGGTCACCTCGTCGAAGAGCATGACCTGAGGACGCATGGCGAGTGCGCGGGCGATCGCAACACGCTGTTGCTGGCCGCCGGAAAGTTCACCTGGGTAGCTCTTCTCCTTGCCCTCCAACCGCACCTTCTTGAGCAGCGTGTAGGCGCGCGCTTCGACGTCGCTGCGCGGCTGCTTGAGCACGTCGACCGGCGCCATCATGACGTTCTCGAGTGCGGTCTTGTGCGGGAACAGGTTGTATTGCTGAAAGACGATCGACACGTCCTTGCGCAGCGCGACCATCTCGGTGTCGCGGCGCAGGCGATGCACGGCATGCGGGCCGACGAAGATCTCCCCGCGATCGAGGCTGACCAGCCCGTTGATGCAACGCAGGATCGTCGACTTGCCGGAGCCTGATGGGCCGATGATGCACACCGCCTGTCCTTTCCCCACGGCGAACGAAATGCCGCACAGCACCTCGGCGGTGCCGAACGACTTGTGGATGTCGAGGACCCGAACGAGCGGGGCGCTTTCGGCTTGCGCACTCATGTCAGGGCGTCGACGCGCGTTGACTCTTCGGTACGTCGACGATGCGCGGCACATGCCCGGTCGCGTCGAGGAAGCGCTCGAGATCGGCATGCGCAAGCACCATCGTCGCATCGTTGGTGAGCGGATGCGCGTGAACAGCGGGGGCTTCCCACAGCGCGCGGTCGATAACGAATTCGACCGCAGCACTCTGGTCGTTGACGAGTGCGAGCAGGCTTACCGATCCGGGCGTGATGCCGAGATGCTTCTTGAGGCGCTCGGGGGAGGCGAATCCCAGTCCACGGACGTCCAGCATCGTGCTCAGTGCGTCGAGGTCGACGGCTACGTCATGGCGCACCGTGACGAGGAAGTGACGGGCGCCCTTTTTGTCGCGCAGGAACAGGTTCTTGGTCTTGGACCCGGGCAGCTTCGGCACGAGGCGCTCGGATTCCTCGACCGTCATCACCGGCGGATGCGCGTGACGAGGTGCGTTGATCCCGTGCTCGCGCAGGAAAATCTCGAGGTTCATCAGCGCACCTCGTACCGCGACTCGAGCCGCCGTGTCCAGCGCGAGATTGGGTAGCAGTAGGCGAAGAACCACAGCAGCACGTAGCTGTAGATCGGGATCAGGAGATCGGTGCGGCTCTCGGCGTTGGTGATCCGCAATGTGATCGTCATCACCTCGCTGACGCCGACGATCGACGCCAGCGTTGTCGCCATGGTCAGAATGGCGTACCAGTTCATCCATGGCGGCAGCATGCGCTTCACGCACTGCGGCAGGATGATCTTCCACAGCGTTTCGCGTCGCGAGAAGGCGAGCGATCGCGCGGCGTCCCACTGCGCCGTGGGGATCGATTGGACGCTGCCGCGCACGATTTCGGCGACGTTGGCCATGATCGGGAGTGCGAGTCCCAGCGTGGCCTTCATCCAGTCGGGAAACGGGATGGTTGTGCTGCCGATCGTGAATTGGAACGGAAGGAGGTACATCACGAAAAACAGCAGCACGAGCCACGGCGCGTTGCGGAAGAACTGGACGACGACCCACGACGTCCCGCGGACCGAACGAAGCAGCGATATCCGCGCGAGCCCGATCAGCATGCCGGCGATCGTCCCGATCGCCATGGCGAAGAAGCTGATCAGCAGATTGAACAGGAATCCGCTTGCGAGCAGCGGGGTCCACTTGACGAGCAGGTCGAGGACGCTCGGCTGCGCTGGGCTTCCGGTGATCTGTGCAATCGCGACTGAGCTCACGAAGAGAACCAGGAGCGCGAGGCCGGCGCGGGGCGATAAGAGCACGCCGCCGCTCGATCGGTCTCCGCGCCACTGCGCAGGCAGCGCGCGATGAGGCCACTCGAATCGCGGCGCAACGTCGCGTATCCCGCCATTCGCGTTCATCACTGCCCGAACCCCGGCACGGCGAGCTTTCCTTCGAGCCACTGCATGACCTGGTTGATCACGCCGACGAGCGCGACATAGCAGACGAGAAGCACCACCATCATCTCGGGCACGTTGACCTGCTCCGACCAGATCTGCGCCGACTGATAGACGAGCTCGGGAACCGCGATCGCGTAGGCGAGCGTGGTGGTCTTGACGAGATTCACCAGGTTGTTCGTCATCGCCGGCATCGAGACCCGGAGGGCGAGGGGCAGAACGACCTGGCGATAGATCTGCAAGCGCGAGAAACCAAGCGAGCCCGCGGCTTCGACCATTGCCTTCGGCACCGCTTCGATGCCCGCGCGGTAGATCTCCGCCGCGAATGCCGTCTCGAGCAGCGTCAGCGACACCACGGCCCAGCCGAAAGACCCGAGGGCAGGTGCACCGCCGATTTTGGGCAGCAGCGGCCCGAGCGCGAAATAGAAAAAGTAAAGCTGGACGAGGGGCGGCGTATTGCGAAACAACTCCACAAAGCTCGATGCTGTCCGCCGAACGATCGCCAGGCGCGAGCCCTGCAGCATCGCGACCAACGCGCCAAACATGAGGCTCAGGACGAGGCAGTACGCCGAGAGCTTGAGCGTGGTGAGAAAACCCGCGACGAAGCGTCCCCGGTCGTAGGCATCGTAGAAGATCGTCAGCTTGATGCCGGTCGACTTGTAGAGCGCGAGGAACCAGGCCGCGACGTCATCCATGCCGCGACCCGGACTCGAGCACGACGTGCTGCATGTCTACTTGTACTTGTCGTGCTGCTCCACGAGGTACGGCGACTGCGGAATGCCCCATTTCTTCTCGACCTCGAGAAGATAGCCGGTCTTGTGCCAGTCCTTGATGACGTCGCTCATATAGGCGGTGAACTTCGTGTCGTCCTTTCGTACGCCCACACCCCATGGCTCAGGATCGATCGACGGCAGCACCATTGCGTAGTCGGCCCATTTCGGATCGCCCATGATGCCCGCGAAATAGGTCGTGTCGAACACCGTGCCGACGCAATTGCCCGCCTCGAGCGCAGCCATCGCCTCGGTCACCCCTTTGAAGGAGACGAGGGTGGCTCCGAATTCCTCGCCGGTTCGGCGGTTGTAATACGCGCCCTGAATCGCGCACACCGGCTTGCCTTTGAGGTCGGCCCATTGCTTCAAGCCCGAGTTCTTCTTGGCGAAGACGTTGGCGGCGCCGGCATAGTAGTAGGGCTGCGGAATGCCGATGACTTCGGCGCGATCCGGCTTGTACGCCATGGTCGCGATCATGAGATCGATCCGACCCTGCTTCACAAACTCCATGCGGTTGGCCGCGATCACCGGCACGAGCTCGACCTGTACACCGAGTCGCTTTGCGACGTCGTTCGCGAGATCGATCTCGAGGCCCACGATCTTGCCTGACGGATCGGTATAGCCGAAGGGCTTGTAGTCCGCCTTGACGCCGACGACGAGCTTCCCCTTCTGCTTCACACTCGCGATGGTGTCGGTTTGTGCGAACGTCGTCCCAGTCATTGCGAACAACAGTGCGGCGAACGCGCACGAAACAAGCCATGCCTTGCCGACTTTCATGAATATCCTCCTCGGAACGAATTGCCTTGTGCGCGTTTTAGGGGCCGCGCTTTGCCAAGGCCGCTAGAATAAGCGATCCCACGCCCAAGCGACAGGGAGGTCTGGCGCGAGCGTCGGGATCTCTCGCCCGCCTTGAAATACTCGATCTTTTCGCTGGCGCGTAACGCGCTGTCCCATCACGAGGGCTGGCCGCTCGCCTGGCGCAGTCCCGTTCCGAAGCCCCGCTATGACGCAGTCATCGTGGGCGGCGGCGGCCACGGGCTCGCGACCGCCTATTACCTCGCCAGCCAGCATGGCCTCACCAACGTCGCCGTGCTCGAGAAGGGCTATCTCGGCGGCGGCAACACCGGCCGGAATACGACCATCGTCCGCTCGAACTACCACCTCGATCCGAATGCACATCTCTACGAGATGTCCCTCAAGCTCTGGGAGGGACTCTCGCGCGAGCTCAACTTCAACGTGATGTACAGCGCTCGGGGCGTGCTCAATCTCTGCCACTCGCCGGCCGACATCGACGCGGCCATGCGACGCGGGAACGCGATGCGGCTCAACGGCATCGATTCGCAGTTTCTTTCACGCGACGAGATCGCCCGGAGGATTCCGAATCTCGATTGTTCGCCGCACGCGCGTTTTCCGATCCTCGGTGGTTTGCTGCAGCCGCGTGGCGGTACCGCGAGGCACGACGCGGTGGCGTGGGGGTTTGCGCGCGGGGCCGATGCGCGTGGCGTGGATCTGATCCAGCAGTGCGAAGTGACCGGCATTCGCGTCGAGCGGGGCGCGGTCACTGGCGTCGAGACCACGCGCGGTTTCATCGCGACGAACAAAGTCGGGCTTGCGGTCGCAGGACACTCGAGTCGCCTCGCCGCGATGGCGGGCGTGCGGCTGCCGATCGAATCGCACACGCTGCAGGCGCTGGTCTCCGATCCCGTGAAGCCCGTGCTCGATACCGTCGTCACGTCGGGTGCGGTCCATTTCTACATCAGCCAGTCCGACAAGGGCGAGCTGGTGATGGGCGGCGACCTCGACTTCTGCAATGCCTATTCGCAGCGGGGCAATCTGCCCAGCATCGAGCACGTGGTGGGCGCATGCCTCGCGCTCTTTCCGAGTTTCGGGCGCCTCAAGGTGATGCGGACCTGGGGCGGAATTTGCGACATGACGATGGATGGCAGCCCGATCATCGGCAAGTTGCCGGTCGTCGGTCTGACCATGACCGGCGGCTGGTGCTACGGAGGATTCAAGGCGACGCCCGCATCGGGATGGTTGCACGCGTACACGATGGCGCGCAACGAGCCGCATCCGCTCAATGCCGCGTTCACGCTCGAGCGCTTCGCGCACGGGGAGACCATCGACGAGAAAGGCGCCGGACCGACGCCATGGGCGCACTGAGCGCAGGATCGGGTCGCAACTACTCATGCTTCTGATCTCCTGTCCCTGGTGCGGCCCACGAGCGCAGAGCGAGTTCACCTACGGTGGCGATGCGACCGTGAAGCGGCCGCCGCTCGATGCCGACGAAGCCGTATGGGCTGAATTCGTCTATCTCCGCGACAATCCCGCGGGTCCGCACGAAGAACTTTGGCAGCACAGCGCCGGCTGCCGGCAGTGGCTGCGCGTGCGGCGCGATACGCGCACGCACGAGATCGTCGACAGCGCGCCTCCTCGAGCCTCGCCGCGAGACGACCGGTGACGCAGCGCTTTCGTCTGCCTCAGGGCGGTGTTATCGAGCGCTCGCAGGCGCTCACGTTCGAGTTCGATGGAGCGCACTACGAAGGATATCGCGGCGATACGCTGGCGTCGGCACTGCTCGCGAATGGGGTTCACCTGGTCGCGCGCAGCTTCAAGTATCACCGTCCCCGCGGCATCTTCAGCGCCGGCGTCGAGGAACCGAATGCGCTCGTTCAGCTTGCGCGCGGGGCGCGCACCGAACCCAACGTTCGCGCCACCACCGCCGAGCTCTGCGAAGGACTGATCGCGACCAGCCAGAATTGCTGGCCGTCGCTCGAGCTGGACTTCGGCGCACTTGCCGGCACGCTGTCGCCGCTCCTCCCCGCCGGGTTCTACTACAAGACCTTCCTCTGGCCGCCAACACCCAGGGCGTGGTTGCGCTACGAGCGTTTCATCCGCGCCGCAGCTGGAATGGGACGCGCAGCGACGGAACCCGATCCCGATCGCTACGAACACGAGTACGCGCATTGCGACGTCCTGGTCGTAGGCGGCGGTGCGGCCGGACTCGCGGCTGCCCGTGCCGCCGCATCGACGGGCGTCCGCGTGATCGTCTGCGACGAGGGCGCGCGTTTTGGCGGAGGACTGATCGGCGAAAGCGAGACCATCGACGGTACCGGCGCAACCGCATGGATCGACGCGACCGTGCGCGACCTCGCAGCGAATCCTGACGTGACGCTTCTGCCGCGCACGACTGCGTTCGGCAGCTACGACGGGAACATGCTGGCATTGGTCGAGCGCGTGACCGACCACTTGGCTTCGCCGCCGGCGCACACACCACGCCAGCGTTTGTGGAAAGTCCGCGCCGGTGCCGCCGTGCTCGCGACCGGCGCGCACGAACGTGCCATCGCCTATGCGAACAACGATCTCCCCGGAACGATGCTCGCGCACGCGGCTCGGGTCTACGTACGCCGCTATGCCGTGCGTCCCGGAACGCGCGCGATCGTTTTCACCAACAACGATAGCGCCTACGCCACCGCGCTCGCGCTGCAGGAAGCCGGCATCGCGGTCGGGGGAGTGGTCGACGCCCGGGCGGAAGCCGAGCTCGCGGGATCGCTGCCTCGACGTGCGCGGGCCGCAGGTCTTACGATCTTGCCGAATTCCGTTATCGTCACCGCACACGGCAGCAAGCGCATCCGCGCCGTGGACGTTGAGTCCGGAGGACGCACCCGCCGGATCGAATGCGACCTGGTCTGCGTCTCGGGAGGCTGGAATCCCGCGGTGCACCTGCGCTCACAGTCCCGCGGGCGTCTGCGGTACGACGATGCGATCGCGGCGTTCGTGCCGCAGTCCTCCCCGACGTCGATCGTCTGCGCCGGCGCCATGAACGGGCGCTTCGACCTCGCGGCTGCGCTCGCCGATGGTCACGCGGCCGGGCTCAAGACGGTGGGCACGAAGGCTTCGTCGTTATCGCCACCGCAGGCGGAGCGCTTGGACATCGGTCCGACGCGCGCACTGTGGAGCGTTCGCCCGCCCGCTCGTAGCGCGAAGCGTTTCGTCGATCTGCAGGACGACGTCACCACCGAAGATGTCGCGCTCGCGGTGCGCGAAGGCTATACCTCGGTTGAGCATCTGAAGCGCTACACGACGCTCGGCATGGGACCGGATCAGGGGAAGACGAGCAACATCGTGGGGCTCGCGCTCCTCGCTGACGCGACCGGACGTGCGATTCCCGAAGTCGGGACGACGACCTTCCGGCCGCCGTACACGCCCGTCACGCTTGGCGCTTTCCCCGGGCAGGAATGCGGGCCGCGCGTCGAGCCGACGCGCTACTCGGCGATGCATGACTGGCACGTCGCGCATGGCGCCGGTTTCGTCAATGCGGGACTGTGGAAGCGTCCGCATTCTTATCCGAAAGCGAGCGAGAGCCCCGAAGACGCTGCCAACCGCGAGGCGAAGAACGTCCGTACCCATGTCGGTGTCGTCGACGTCTCCACGCTGGGGAAGATCGAGCTCCAGGGCAGGGATGTGGCGGAATTCTTGAACCGTGTCTACGTCAACCGCTGGGACACACTGGCCGTTGGCCGCTGTCGCTACGGCGTGATGTTGCGCGAGGACGGGATCGTGCTCGACGACGGAACGACGTCGCGGTTCGCGAAGACGCACTACCTGATGACGACGACGACCGTGAACGCCGTCAGGGTGATGCAACATCTCGAGCGCCTGCTGCAGGTCGATTGGCCGGAGCTTGAGGTCCACGTGACGTCAGTTACCGAGCAATGGGCGGCGGCTGCGCTTTCGGGGCCCAGGGCGCGCGAGGTCTTGCAGCGCATCGTCGACATCGACGTCTCCAATGCGGCGTTTCCGTTTCTCGCCGTCGGACGATGCCGTCTGCGGACTGCGCACGACGACATTCCTGCGCGGCTGCTCCGCATGAGCTATTCAGGCGAGCTGGCGTATGAAATTCACGTGCCAGCGGATCGCGGTCACGCGATGTGGGAGGCGATCGTCGCGGCGGGCGAACGCTTCTGTCTGATGCCCTACGGGACGGAAGCGATGTCGACGCTGCGGATCGAAAAAGGACACGTCGTCGTCGGCGCCGAGGCCGATGGACGAGCGACCGCCGGTGACCTGGGCCTGGGCAGCCTCGTAAGCGCAGCGAAGTGGTGCATCGGCAAGCCGCTTCTCGATCGGCCTGCGCTGCGAGTGGCTGACCGTTGGCAGCTCGTCGGACTCACGGCCCTCGACGGCGCGGTCATGCCGCGCGCGGCGAAGATCGTGGCGGATCCGGACCGCGCGTTGCCGAACCCGATGCTCGGTCACGTGACGTCGTGGTGCTGGAGTCCGAATCTCGATGCATGGATTGCACTGGCGCTCGTCGCGGGCGGACGCGAGAAATATGGCGAAGTCCTGTGGGCAGTATCGCCTCTTGCAGACGCGAAGGTCCGAGTGCAGATCGGCCCCGCGTGCTTTATCGATCCCAAGGGAGAGCGGCTCCGTGCCTGAGCCCGGCATTACGCACGATTGGCGAGTTGCCAGGCACTACGGCGCAGCCGGCAGGGGCGTGGTGCTGGGCGAAGCAATGATCACGTGTGCCTGGAATGTGCAAGGTGAGCCGCGGCGGGCGGATTTCGTCGTCGAAGCGCAACAACGCTTCGGTGTCGCCCTGCCAACGACACCCAATTCGATCACCCGAACCGATGCAGCGACCGCGCTGTGGCTTGGTCCTGCGTCATGGCTCGTCATCGCGCGAAACGCATCGTTATTCACCGACCTCGAACCGACGCGCGAGGCGCTCGGTTCGGCGGGTGGCGCGGTTTTCGACGTCGGCGCCAGCCGCGTCGCGTGGACGATCGCCGGCGCCAAGGCGTGCAGCGTCCTTGCAAAATCCTGTCCACTCGACTTCCACCCGCGCGCATTCCCCGCACATACTTGCGCGCAGAGTCTCTTCGGACACATCAATGCGCTGTTCGTAAACGAGAGCGAGACGTTTACGATGATGGTGGCTCGCAGTTTCGCGCGTAACGTCTGGCATGCCTTGTGCACTTCGGCAGCGCAATACGGATACGAGGTGAAGGCGCCTGCGCCGTATGGCTGATGCGCGTGGATACGAGCTTGAGCGGACCCGAGCGCTACGGCACAGGGCCCAGAAGATCTTCGATTAGCGCTGGTAACGCGGCCGCATCGTACGTCAGCCGGTCGACTGATCGTGCGATGCGCGCGGTCCGATCAGGTCCCAGGACCGGCTCGGCGAGGCTGCGATACTTTTGCCCGAGCTCCTCGTCCGAAAGCGGATTGTCCTCGCCACCGCGTGCCTGCACGGGCTCGGAGACGAGCGTGCGGCCGTCGTCGAGTGCGATACGCATCCGCGCCCAGCGCTCGGCGGGAAAGCGCAGGGAAAAGGAAAGGTCTTCGACCGCGACCGTCGCGGCGACGAGCCGGGCGACACGCGCGTCACAAAGACCGCCGGCCACCACTTCTTCGACGCCGACACGACCGAACACGAGCGCTGCGGCGACGGGATACGACAAACTGTATTGAGCTTCCTCGGTTGTGCGCGGCATGACGCACTGCGAGCCGAGGACGACCGCTTCGCGAAAGCTCTCGATGGCGATCGACGCGACCTGATCCGCGGTGAAACCATGCGCACGTTGCAGCATGAGTGCCGCTTCGATCGCGGGTTGCGCCCAGCGGCAAACCGGATACGCCTTGAAATATTGCTCGCGGATGCGCCAGCGCTGGCCGAGGTCGGTCCAGAACCGCGCGACGTTCTCGCTTTCGACCGTCAGCGCGGGCGCACCCGTGAAGCCGTCGCGCGCGAGGAAGGCCGCCGTTATGCCGGCATGCGCGCCCCAGCCGGATCCGTCCTTGACCATCGTCGGCGCTTCGCAGGCGCGAAGGATCTGACCGCGCGGACCGAAGTATTCGGCGATGCCCAGCGCGTGGCGCGTACGCTCATCGTCTAGGGTAAGGCGCCTCGCCGCGACGGCGGCACAGCCCAGCGCATTCCAGGCGCCGGAACAGTGGTAATCGGGAACCGTCGCATGCAGCGCAATTCCGGCACGCGTGGCGACTTCGTAGCCGAGTGCGAGGCAAGTCAGGAATTCGCGACCGTCGATCCGGGTCGCCGCCGCGTTCGACGCAATTTCATCGATCAGCGCAAGCAACGCCGGCAAGACGGCGGCACCGGCGTGGCCCTTGGTGAGCACGTGGCCATCGTGACCATCGAGCGCGTCGATCGTCGTGGCGCCTGCGAATGAAGCGCCGGCCAGGCTCGCACGTCGACCGTCGAAAAGAATGCGCGCCCCACGCTTCGCGCCGCAGAGCTCGCTTGTCGCAAAAGCGGTGGCGATATGCGCAGCGCGCGTCCGGTTGCCCGCCGCGGCGATGCCGATCAGGTCGAGAAGGCTGCGACGTGCACTCGCGACAACGTCGTCCGGAAGATCGGCAAATGCGAGTTCGCGAACGAACGCAGTCGCGCTCGCGCGTTCGCCTCCTCCCATGGCTCGCCGGCTAGATCAAACCGTTGCTCTTGAGGAAGCCCTCGGCCACTTCCTCCGGCGTCTTCTTGTCGACGTCGACGCTGGCGTTGAGCTTCGCCATCGTTTCATCGTTGAGCTTCGCGGAGATCGCGTTGAGCGTGTCCGCGATCCTGGGATTCTTGTCGAGCACTTCCTTGCGTACGACCGGCGTGAGGTTGTACGGCGGCGCGTAATGCCTGTCGTCCTTCAGCACGACGAAGTTGAATGCGGGAATGCGGCCGTCGGTGGCAAAGACCACGGCGGAATCGACCTGGCGTTCCTTGAGCGCCGTGTAGGTGAGGCCGGTGTCCATTCGCTTGACGTTGTCGCGCTCGAGCTCGAATCCGTAGGCGGTTTGCCAGCCGGGCAGTCCGTCGGGCCGCGCGTAGAACTCGGCGTTCGAGGCGAACGTGAACTTCGGGTCGCTCTTCACGGTCTTGGCGTAATCGCTCATCGTCACGATCCCGCGCTTCTGCGCTTCGTCGCGGTTCATTGCGAATGCATAGGTGTTGTTGACGCTCGACATGTTGAGCCAGACGATGCCCTTCGCGGCGTCGACTTCCTTGATCCTCTTGTACGCGTCTTCGGCCGACGCGAACTTATCGGTGATCTTGTTGAAGACGCCGAGTCCCGTGCCGGTGTATTCCCAGTAAACGTCGATCTGCCCGTTCTCGAGCGCCGCGCGTACGGCGGCACTGCCCATTCCCGCCTCGCGTTTCGGCGTGAATCCCTTGGCTTTGAGGGCCGCGACGGTCATCGCGGTCATGATCTGCTGTTCCGTGAACGCTTTCCCTCCGACGACGATCGTCTGCGCTTGCGCAACGCAGGCGAGCCCTGCGCACGCAAGCCCGGCCAAGAGCCTCCCGATTGCCTGTTTCATCTTGTCTCCTCTGATGGGCTTGCTTAAGCCGCGCGCAGCGGATTGACGCCTCGCGGGACCAGCCAATACTGCGCCTGCCCGAACAAAAAATCCACGGCCACGGCGAGGAGCGCCGTCGGGATGGCACCTGCCAGCATCATTCCATGCTGCTGCAAGTCGATGCCGGTGAAGATCAGCTCTCCCAAGCCTCCGCCGCCAATCAGAAAGGCGATCGGGGCCGTGCCGACGTTCACCGCCATCGCGGTGCGCACGCCCGCGAAGATGACGAAAAGCGCGTTGGGGAGCTCGACCCGCGTAAGCACCGACGACGGACCCATTCCCATGCCGCGCGCCGCATCCACGAGATGCGCGGGTACCGCGCGGATGCCTTCGTAGGTGTTGCGGATGATCGGCAGCAGTGTGGCGATGCAAAGCCCCACGATCGCCGGCAGCGGACCGATGCCGAGCAGGCTCATCATCAGGGCGAGCTTGCCGAGCGTCGGAATCGACGTGAGCATATTGACACCCTGGATCACGCCGTCGGCCCAGCGCGCCATCCATGGACGCGACAGCCAGATGCCGATTGTTACGCCGATGAAAATCGCACTTGATCCGGAGATCGCGACGAGGAGGAGATGCTGTCGGGTCAGATAGACGATGTCCTTGCGGTAGCGAAGGATCTCCTGGGCGAGTCCCGACGCAACCAGTCCCCAGGCGAGAGCCAGGACGATGCCGAGCAGCACCCAGTACGGCAGGCGCGAGCGTATTGCGCCGCTGGAGGTCATGACGACTCGTCGATCGAAAGCCGCGCCGCGAGCGATTCGCGTGTGACCTGGCCGATCACGCGTCCCGCAGCATCCACGCAACGAAGGTTCTCCACCCCACGCTCGAGGAAAAGCGCCGCGACGCTGCGCAAATCATCGTCGGGCGATACCGTCGGTACATTTGCGTCGGCATCGCCGTCGGCCGCTTGCATGATCTCGCGCACGCGCGTCAGCCGCAGGCGCTTGAGCGTGCGATCGCGGCCGACGAACGCGGCGACGAAGGCGTCGGCCGGGTGCGCGAGCATCTCGTCGGGTCGCGCGAACTGGACCAGGCGCCCCGAGTGGAAGATCGCGATCCGGTCCGCCATCTTCACCGCTTCGTCAATGTCGTGGCTCACGAACAGGATCGTCTTCCGCAGCGTCCGCTGCATCTTCAGAAACTCGTCCTGGACGGCCTCGCGATTGATGGGGTCGAGCGCCGCGAAGGGCTCATCCATGAGCAGCACGGGCGGGTCCACCGCCAGTGCACGCGCGACGCCGATGCGCTGCGCTTGTCCCCCGGAGAGCTCATTGGGAAAACGCGCGGCGAATTCCGCAGGCGGCAAACCGAGGAGGGTCAGGAGTTCTTCGACGCGCCGTCGCCGGCGATCGGCATCCCAGCCCAGGAGTTGCGGCACGACGCCGATGTTCTCCGCCACCGTCATGTTGGGGAACAGCCCGATCTGCTGGATCACATAGCCGATGCCGCGACGCAGTTCCACCGGGTCCACGCCGTCGGTATCGCGACCACCGAGATAGATCTTGCCGGACGTCGGCGCGACGAGTCGGTTGATCATCCTGAGCGTCGTCGTCTTGCCGCATCCGGACGGACCGAGCAGCACGCACGTCTCGCCACTTGCGACTTCGAAGCTCACGCCATCGACCGCAGTCACGCGTCCCAGCGCGGTGTCGTAGACCTTCGTCAGCGCTTCGAGTCGGATCATGGTTGGCTTCGCGACTTGAGTCCGCGGGGCGTGAGCCGTTTCTGCACCCAGAGCAGTGAGTAGTCGGCGGCGATGGCGAGGAGTCCCAGCGCCAGGGCGCCAGTGATGAGCTGCCGGATGTCGGATTGGGAAATGCCGCGGCTGATGAAGGTGCCCAGTCCGCCGGCCCCGATATACGCCGCAATGGCTGTGACGCCGATGTTAATGACGACCGCGATCCTCACCCCGGCGATGATCACCGGTAGTGCAATCGGAATCTCCACGCGGGCGAGCCGTTGTGGCATCGACATCCCCATGCCGATGGCCGCCGAGCGCAACGCCGGATCAACATTGCGGATCGCGGTGTAGGTATTGCGGATGATCGGAAGCTGCGCGTAGAGCATCGCGGCGATGACGGCAGGAAGCCAGCCGATGCCGTGACCGATCTTCGAGAGGATCGGGATGAGCACACCGAAGAGGGCAATCGACGGGATGGTCATCACGATCGAGCCCAAATAAAGCACCGTATCCGCGGTACGGCGACTCTGCGTGATCGCGAGCCCGGTCGGAACGCCGGTGACGATCGCGATCCCCACCGCGACGCTGACAATCGACAGGTGCTCGAGCGTCCGCTCGCCGATCGCAGGCAAGTTGTGCAGAATGAAAGACAACGTCTCCACGGCTCCTCCGGCGGCGCGATCGGCAGCGTAGTGCCCCACTCCCATCGCGCCGCGCGAGAGTGTTTCAAATGCGCCCCCGTTGGTCAATCGCGGGCCTGAGGATCTCCGCACGCGGACGGAAAAATGCGATAGTTCGCATCCGGCCTACCCGCAAAACGATCGCCATGGGATCCTTATCACCACGTTTACCGTTGCTTGAGCGACTCCGGAACGGACCGGTCATCTGCGCCGAGGGCTACGTCTTCGAACTCGAACGCCGCGGCTACCTGCAAGCCGGCGCGTTCGTGCCGGAGGTCGTGCTCGAACATCCCGAAGTCGTGACGCAACTGCATCGCGACTTCGTCCACGCCGGCTCCGACGTCGTCGAGGCCCTCACGTACTACGCCCATCGCGAAAAGCTCCGCGTGATCGGGCGAGAGGGAGATCTCGAACGGATCAACCGCCAGGCGCTCACGATCGCGAAAGGCGTGGCGGATGAAAGCGGCGCCCTCTTCGCCGGCGATCTCTGCAACACGAACGTGTTCGATCCTACAGACGCGGCGTCGCGCGGCACGGTGCGGAAGATGTTCGAGGAACAGGTGCAGTGGGCCGTCGACGCCGGTGTCGACTACGTCGTCGGCGAGACGTTCTCGTGGGGGCAAGAGGCGCTCATTGCGCTCGAGGTGATCAAGGCGGCGAAGCAGACTGCGGTCATCACGCTCGCCATGCATCAGGAGGATGTCACGCGTGAAGGCTGGAGTGTTGCAGACGCCGGAAAGCGCCTCGCCGATGGCGGAGCCGACGTCGTAGGCTTGAACTGCATCCGCGGTCCGGAGACGATGCTCCCGCTCCTCAAGGAACTGCGGGGCGCGGTGCAGACGCAGATGGCCGCGTTGCCGGTGCCTTACCGAACCACGCGCCAGCAGCCGTCATTCCAGTCACTGCGCGACCCGCACTGGCACAGCCATTGGGGAAGCCGGCCGTTTCCGACCGCACTCGATCCGTTCGTGTGCAACCGCTTCGAGATCGCGGAATTCGGACGCGCCGCGTTGGCGCTCGATATTCGCTACCTCGGCGTCTGCTGTGGCGCAGGTCCGCATCATATCCGCGCGCTCGCTGAGGCGGTCGGGAAACACCCTCCGGCAGCCAGGTACTCTGCGGACATGTCGAAGCACGCGTTCCTGGGATCGCACGAGCGTATCAAGCAGGTACAGAAAGACTACGCGGAGAAGCTCTAGCCTGGCGTCGCGGATTACGATCGCCACGCATCGCATGGCGCCTGCGCGTCTTTCACGTGTCCCTCTATTTTCGGGGGCGCATCCCGATTCGGGCGCAGGAACCAGTTCGCGACCGAGCAGCGATCACGAACTGGCGGAGACTATCCGGTCATGAAAGGTTGCGTTGGCCGTGACGCAGTGCGCTCGCGGAATTATTTGCTTCGGAACCCGCGCTCCTGATCCGCTATCAAAGAAGCAACTAAAATCGTCCTGACAAACGCCCCCGCCCAATGAAGCTCGCTTCGGGATCCTGGCCGGCACAATGGCTGGGTATTTTTTGGGTTGTCGTCATCGCACCGGTTCTTGCAGCGGATGGCGTCGACAACCGCGCAAGCACTGGTTCCGGTGTTCTAGAGCATCACGGCAGCGCGCAACGCACCGGGATGTTCGTCGTGCCGTCTCTCACCTTCGAGCGAGCGGCGCATGTTCGACGGGACCCTGCATTCAACGCTGCAATTTCAGGAGCGGTCTACGCGCAGCCCCTCTACTGGCACGCACCGGGAAACGACAAGGCACTGCTGATCATTGCAACCGAGCAGAATGACGTCTACGCCCTCGATGCGCTCAGTGGTGCCGTTGTCTGGAAGACGTCGCTAGGCCCTCCGGTTCCCCGCGCGGCGCTTCCGTGCGGGAACATCGATCCGCTGGGCATCACCGGTACGCCCGTCATCGACGAGCGTTCGCGAGCGCTCTATGTCGCTGCGCTCATCAAGGCGCAGGATGGCCCGAAACACGAGATCTTCGCGCTCTCGCTTGGAAACGGCGCGATCCTGTCCGGCTGGCCGATCGATGTCGAAGCTAAGCTTAAGGAGAGCGGCAGGGACTTCCGATCCGAGGTTCAAAATCAGCGCGGGGCGCTCACGATCCTGCAGGACACGCTCTATGTACCGTACGGCGGACATTTCGGCGATTGCGGCGACTATCGCGGCCGGGTCGTAGGCGTATCGCTGCAGCAGCGTCATGTCGTGCATAGCTGGTCGACTCGGGCGCGAGGCGGCGGTATCTGGGCAACCGGCGGACTTGCCTCCGATGGGCGCAGCATCTTCGCCGTCACGGGGAATACGTTCGGCGCAAACTCGTGGGCGGACGGCGAGGCCGTGGTCCGGCTCGGCGCGGACCTGTCATTCTCGGGCAAGCCCCAAGATTTCTTCGCGCCGTCGGACTGGCGACAGCTCGACATCACGGACAGTGATCTCGGCGGCAGTAACGCACTTGTGTTGACGCTGCCCGGTGCGACGCCGAGCGAACTCGTCCTCGCCCTCGGGAAAGACGGAAAAGCGTACGTTCTTGACCGAGCGAACCTCGGCGGGATCGGCGGCAGCGTCGTCGCGAAGAAAGTATCCGCGGATCCGATCCGTACGGCGCCCGCGGCCTTCCCTGCGGGTAACGAAATGCGAGTCGCGCTGCAGGGACGAGGTACCGGTTGCCCGAGGGGCACCTCGGGCGATCTCACCGTCATTGCGATTGCGGCAGGCGCTCCACCGACGCTGAGCGTTGCGTGGTGCGCGGCTCTGAAGGGCCGCGGCTCGCCGATCGTCACGACGACCGACGGGAAAGCCGATCCGATCGTCTGGGCCGTCGGAGCCGAGGGCGACAATCGCCTGCACGGTTTTCGCGGTGACACGGGCGCCGAAGTTTTCTCAGGCGGTGAGGCTGGTGACGCGATGGGCGGAGTGCGCAGATTTCAAACGCTCATCGCGGCCGGCGAGCATTTGTACGTCGCGGCCGACGGGCACGTTTATGCGTTTCGTTTCTAGAGCTCATCGGAACTGGAGCCGCAGAAAAACGGTGCTGATGAGCACGGCGGGCAGGCGATCGTCAGCCCTTCGTTCGGCCAACATCGGCACGGATTACCGATGCCGACCTGGTTAACCTGTCGGCGGATTCGCATAGCGCGATCCCGTGCTGGCCTTTGAGCCTCAGTCGGCGCCGACACACCAGTACGGCTCGGGCGTGCGCTCGGTCTTCTTGAGATACCTCTGTTCGATCTGCCGGCGCAAATACTCGGCGTAGCGGATCTCCTCGTCTGACGCCGCCGCGAAACACGGCAAGGTCGTTTCGATGCGATCTCGGCGGGTCCCGTTCATGGCGACAACCTTCCTGCTGGCGCTTGAATTGACTGGCGAGGCACGATGGTTTTCATGGCATCAACCGAATTGCTTCGGTAGCAGGCCGTCGGGAAGGCTGGCCGTCGGTCCTCGCAAAGCGTTCCAGAGCCCGATTGCCTTCGCTCGGAAGACCGCCTCGACATCCGCGGGACGGACCTCCCACAGCTGCGCCTTCACTTGCGCGTAGAGATCCTCGTCGTCCCACACCATGAGACCGGCGAAATAGCGAGCCTCATTGGGGGTTGTCGCGATGACGCGATCGACACTCTCGCCATCGATGATCGCCACGAGCCCCGGCATCAACGGGACGATGGTGCCGTTGCCCTCCGGCGCCGTGCGGACGACTGCAAATACGGCGGGCAGAAGTTGAGGGCCTCCAAGGTAGATCGGCTCTTTGACGTTACGTGCGACAGGGTCGTCGGGAAACGCTTCGGCCATCCGGAGCTTGGTCGGCTTGTTGATGATGAACCCGATATGCTCGCCGTTCGGCAGCGGCGCCGTGATGATCACCGACTGGGCGAAGGGCGAGCCATCAAGCGCCGAGGTTGCGACCAGGAACACCGCCTCGGACAGGTCCGCCGAGCGAGCAAGACCCGTGAAGGCGAAGATCAGGACACCGCTGAGTGCTAAGACCAGTCCAAGTGCGCCGCGTTTCATCCGACTCTCCACGCCAATGACCATCGATCCAGGTTGTCACGGTAGAGAGGCCCCGTGACTTGCGCGTGTCGCGGGAGAGCTCGTGCATTTCATCTGAGACAGAGGTTGGCAGTCGTTGTCGCGGATGTGACAACTGAAACGTATCGGGGCGTTAGGGGCCGTGCGACGTTCTTCATTCGACGCGGGCGCTCGGCGGTTCGGATGGCTGGGCGATGGGCCGTGAAGCCACCATCAGCGAACAGCATCCCCTGACCGCATAAGCCCGAGGCTCAATGCAGGCTTGTTCAACCTGAGAGCGGCCCGGGACCAAAGTCGGCCCCTAAAGATCGCACTCGAATGTCACGAGATAGCTTCGTCGCGGCAGTACGTTGACGAGAAGCGGGCCTGCGGCGGAGGGTCCTGCAACGTCGGTGACGAACGCGCGATTCTCGACGTTGTCGATCCGCAGACTGAGCCGGGAGCGGCGCGCTCCAACAACGTCGTCGAGCATGCGCGACACCGTGAAATTGGTGTAGTGATACGGCTCGACCCTGAAATTCGCGCCGTCCGCGCTGCCGTTCTTGCCCTGATATTGCGTGCCGACGAACTTGACGAGCAGGCTGCCCGTCCACGCGCCTTGCCCGTACAGAAGGCCCACGAGGGCCGTATAGGTCGGTGCAAGGGGAAGCCTGTCGCCGGCTTGCTGTGCGGCGGACGTGACACCCGACGTTCGGAACTGTGCACGCATCACGCTCGCATTGAAGACGCCGCTGAAACCCGCGCCGATGTCCAGGCGCCCTTCCGTTTCGATGCCTTGGTAGCGGACCTTGCCGTCGTTGACATATTGGGTAGTGCCGCCGGTATTGATCGTCGAAACGTAGTTGTCGACATCGATCCAATAGGTGTCCAGCGTCGCCTGCACAGGCCCGGTGACGTAGATCAATCCGCCCTGGAACGCCTGCGAAGTCTGGGGTTGTGCCTGGTTGCTGTGCGCCGGATCGCTGGTGTAGAAGAAGCTCTGGTTCGGAACCAGCGCACCCTTGGACCATTGCAGATAGGCGTGCGTGTCTTCAGTCAGCGCGTAGTTGCCTTCGGCGCTCGGCAGCAGACTATTGACGGTCCGATTCACATACCCGTCCGTGCCCGGCAGTGAATTCGGTACGACGCGCGCGTTGAATTCGCGGCGCACGACCTGGTAACGCAACCCGAGTGCCGTGGTGAGCGCAGATACGGGCTGCCAGACATACTCGGCATAGGGTTCGATCGTCTCGAGAACGCTGTCGTAGTCGAACAGCACCGGTGAGTGGGCATTCGTATTCGCGTTGTACGGCTGGCCGGTCGTGAGATCGAGCGCGTTGCGCTTGTTGACCTGATGGCTGCGCTCGAGCCACAAGCCGGCACGAAGCGCGCGAGTCTCCTGAGCCTGCTCGAAGTGCAGGATGTTGCCGAAGGTACGATAGCTGTTGTCGCTGAACCGACCTCCGATATTGCTGGGAGGAACGCCGAAGCCGGGACCCACGGGAGAAGCAGTGACATCGCCCTTGAGGCTCGACCCCTGGCTCGAATACGAGTACGTGTACAGCGTGTCCACCATGTCGAATCCGCCCGACCATCCCGCGCGCAGACGTGCATAACCGAAATCCGTCGTGCGATCGGTCTGTGCATAGCCGGCATAGGCGGGCTCTCCCGGCGTCGCGGTGAAACCGAAACCTGGACCGAACTGTTCGATCTGCGCCGTGCTGACGCTTGGCGCGTTCTTGAAGTGATAGCTGTCATACGAATACAGGAGGCTCAGTTGCGTGCCGGCGTCGAAGCGCGCTTCGGCCCTGAGCAAAATGTCGTCGCGCCGGCCGTCGGCGTTGCTCATTGCGCCATCGCTCTGCAAGTGCTGGTAGTTCGCCAGCAGTCCCGCGCCGCCATCGGGCCCGGGGTTTGCAGTACTGAGGAGCACGCCTGCCTGATACGTCGCAAAGCTTCCATACGCGCCGTAGACTTGAGCTTGTGCCGTCGCCGGCATCGCGCGCGACTGGATGTTGAGCGAACCGCCGATCGTCGCGTACCCCAAGGTCGTCCCACCCCCGGGGCTGCGGTCGACCAGTAGCTGTTCGATCGATGACGCCGGAAAGACCGACGTCGAGTGGTGCGCAAAGCCGTCGGGATCCGCAAACGGGATCCCGTCGAGGGTTACGATGAATTGCCCGTCGGGGAAACCGCGCAGCGTCATGTTCTTCGCGGCATCGAATCCGTTGCCGTTCGGAGCGCTGCTCACGAAACTGGGGGTCAGGTTCGACAGAGTGCCAAAATCCGCGAACGGCGACGCGATTTGCTCGATCGTCCGTCGCGGCACCAGCGATTCCGGGCGCCGGTTTTCGATCGAAACTTCAGTTACCCCCGTCGGCGCGATCTCCGCGACGCCTTTCACCGTCACGGTCTCTAACGCCAACGGCTCGTCTGCGCGGGCGAGATCGTACCCTACGGTCGCGCAGATCAGGATTGCGAGCCACTTCTTCGCATGGCCGGACGAACGTCGATCTGCGATGGAGGCGGTGACCGCTGCGGCAGACCCGCCGCAGCCGATCCACGTTGCGCTCGAAGACAAGGCAATAGCGTCCGAAGCCGCGCCGAGAGGCACGACTTCGGACGGAGCGAAAGCGTCCGGGGCGCGGCCCAATCAGGTCGCGCGAATCAACCGTCTTTGTCCTGCACGGGAACGGCGACCCGCGGATTCTTCTTCGTCGGCTGATCGTCCTTGTCGACGACGCTTCTGACCGACGGATAGGGCGTTCCGCCCATCAACCCCTGCCAAAGCACGCGGTTGTACGCAACGGCATCGACCTTGTCTTCCTCGCTGAAGTCGAAGCCACGCGTCTTCGCGATCCAGTACTTCGCGCTGTGGGTCGGCTTTGCCGCCGCCGCATACGCAACGCCGGGCGGAAGTGGCAGGCTCGTCAATTTCAACAGACTCGACGCGCTCGCCGTATAGCTCCAGCTGGTCTGGGTGAGATCGAACACGTCGTACATCGGCGACTGGTTCGCGTCGAAGATCCCGAGCGGTCCGATCCCCAGCAGCTGCGTGATCGTGGCCAGCATGTTGATCGTCGTATAGTGCGTGCTGACCACCGCTCCCTTCTTCACGTACGGTCCGATCACGAATGCCGTGCTGCGGTGCGCGTCGACGTGATCCGGGCCGTCCTGCGCGTCGTCTTCAAGGATGAAGATCAGCGTGTTCTGCGCATATCGGCTCTTGGCAACAGTCTCCACGAGACGCCCGACCGCGTAGTCGTTGTCGGCAACCTGGATCTCGGGACGGTTGACGCCGTCGATCGCGCCTGAATACGAGCCGGTATGGTCGTTCATCAGCCGCACGAGGCTTAGGTTCGGCAGCTTTCCGTTGGCGACGTAAGCCGTGAACTCGCGTTCCCACTCCATCTCGCGGTAGAAGTCGGGATACTTGTCGTCGAAGCCGCGGAAGTACGGATCGGTAAGCGAAGCGAGCTCCGGGTTCGCTGCGTAGGCCTGCACGATATTATTGGCGAACGGTGCGCGTTCGAGCGGGATTTGCAGGTTCGCGTACGGCGTTCCCGTGAGGTTGTACCGGGCCAGATCGATGAAGAACCCGTAGTTGCGCACGGTCAGACCCGCGCGCAGCGCCGCGCTCCACAGGTAGCCCTGCCCCTGCTCGCCATCGGGGCCGTCGGGAGCAGCGACATTGGCTGTTCCCGGCAGCGTATCGGCGTCGAGGGACATCGAGAGCGGATTGGCCGCGATTCGATCCGCTCCATCCAGCCCGACGTTGACGTTGCGGTTCGTGCCTTCCCAGTCATACGAGCCGCCGCCGCCGTTGCCAGCGTAGTTCGGCGGCAGCATTTTCGCGCCAGCATCGGATTCGCGGGCTGCCGTGCTCCACGGCCACCCATTGCCGCTGACCTCGCCAGTGTCGTAGAAGTTGTCCAGCGCGACGAAAGTATTGGCGAGCACGTGAAGGTTCGGTGTGGTCGTCTGCGGGAATTCGGCCAGCGCGGGGTCACCGTTGCCCTTGCCGAGATCGCCCAGCACCTGATCGTAGGTGCGATTTTCCTTGATGATGTAAATGACATGCTTGATGAGGCCGCTCAACGTGGCCAGCTTCGCGGCGTCGCCCGGGTCGGGCATCCATGCGAAGCCGTTGTTCAGGTTGACCTGCTCGGTCATCCTCGAGAGCGTGCTTCCGTCCGGCATCGGCACGCTCAACAACGCAGCACCCGTCAAGTTCTCGACGTACTGGTTGGCGCCGAAGGTCACAGGCGAGTTGGCGACCGGACACGGTACGGTCTCATAGCCCAGGCAGTTGCCGGGATTGGGGCCGGGCAGCGTCTTCGCGTTGCTGATGAAGAGCGTTTCCCCGTCGGCAGAGACGCGCACGTCCGAGGGATACCAGCCGGTCGGGATCAGGCCGACCACTGGAGCAAGCGGAGGACGCAGATCGATCACCGCGAGCGAATTCAGGCCGCGGTTGGTCACGTACAAGACATCGCCTTGCGGTGAAAGCGCAAGACCGTCCGGGGACGCACCTTTTTGCGCCACCCGATCGAACTCGAGCATGTTCAGAGGCGCGGCGGTCGGGATCTTGCGCAAAACCCTGTTTGTCGCGGTGTCGATTTCGAACACAGCGTCAGCGTTGTCGGCGGCGACGTAGAGCTTGTCCTGCGCTGCATTGAGGACCATTTTGTTCGGGTTGCCTTCGACCGCAATTCGCGCCATCACCGCTGGCTTGCCTTGGCTGATGTCGACCACGACGACCTCTCGGTCGCGCTCGCTTGAAACGAACGCGGTGGCGTTGCCGACGATCGCGACCGAGTTCGGATATTCGCCGCCGGGCGAGCCGGCAGTGCCGCCGCTCTTGCCCGGACGCAAGTCCTGCTCGGCCAGCACGGTACGGCCGACGAGGTCGACGATTGTCACCGAATCGTTGTAGCGATTGACGACGACCGCTCGCGTGCCATCGGCGGTGACCGCGATGGCGCTGGCCGTCGGGCCCTGAGCTAAACCGTTGCCCGACTTATGCCCGAGCGCGATCGGTGTACCGGACTCGGACCAGGTGCCCGCCGCGAATTCGAAGACGTGGACATTGTCCTCGCCGGCGCCGGGCACATAAAACTTCGTGCCGTCCGGAGCGAATGCGATGCCGATGTAGCTGTTCGACACCTTCACGATCTGCTTCTGTACCGGCTGTCCGGTGCTGACGTCGAAGACAAACACATACTGTGTGGACTGGTCGGCCAGAAACTTGCCCGCGTCGTCGACGACGTAGTTGTAGCCGCTGATCAGCACCAGCAGCGTCTTGCCATCGGGGCTCAGCGCCTCGGACTGCGCAAAGCCGGCAGGCAGTGGCGCGCCGCCATTGGATGGCGCAGGCGCCTGCAGCGGTTGGAAGAGGGACCCCGGTGTCGCCGTTGGCGTGATGTATTGCCCGGTGGGCAGCAGCGTCGAGCCGGGTCCGCCTACGCTGATGTCGAAGCCGGCGGTCGCCGTGTTCACTGCGGTTGTGGATGCGAAAATCGCAAGACCGACTGCAAGCCCGTTGAGCTTGAGCTTCATCATGAAGTGCCTCCCGGTATGTGCGGTGATCGAGACTTCGCTTTTGGGCGTGCCGCGCGTACAGCAATCCGGCGCGGCCTGAAGCCTCGTTCTGATGGCACGATATGAAATGTGTATGACCACGCGATGACCGGAAGTCCGTTCAGGAGGTCACTGGACAGCGAATCGGCGGTCGCCGCCAAGCTCGCGGCCACACCGAGTAGAAGGGCTAGGTGAGCTTCGTTGCTCCCATTGCGGAAGCGAATTCAAGAGATGGTTGCGACAAGGTCGGACTGACTGAATCCAGCCTACGGCACGTCAAATTGATTTCGAAGGTGACGGGCGGCGAAAACTGCTGAATGACACAGCAAGTGACAGCAAGTGAGAATGCTTACAATCAGCCTATCAGCTTGAAAGTCGGCGGTTCAACTCCTTCCATGACAACGATCAAGTCAACGGCCTGCGGCGATGCAGGCCTTTCAATTCGCGGCATCACGTCACCGTGCCGCGATTTTTTCGCGCCCGATGACGCCGTGTGTGACAAATCCGCGTCACACGGATCGGCGAGCGTACGGAAGCACGCACCGGAACAATGCTCGGGGGGAGCAATGCTCGGCTTGAGGCTCCCGATCCGCGTGCAAGAAGCCTCGTCTGCGTGCGCACGGTCAGCCGACCTGTTGGCCAACGCCAGCAGAAATTTCTGATCGCGGATCGGTTATCTTTTCACGCGGCCGGGCGTGCGGGGATCTCGTGGGTCTCGGGGATCAGTCAGCGCCGACATACCAATAGGGCTCGGATGCGTGCTCATTCTCGAGATAGCGACGCTCGATCTGCCGGCGCAAATACTCGGCGTAGCGAATTTCGTCATCCGACGCCGCCGTGAATTGCGGCAAGGCCGTTTCGAAGTGATCTCGACGGGTCTCGTTCATGGCGACAAGCTTCGGCGATTTCACCAATCAGAGCCATCGGACCTTGTCGCAAAGGCGGGTCTCCGAGATGCGCACGGAGGGTCGGCGACCAGCGGCTCAACCGGCTCGGTGGACTACACGGAATCGGTGAGCACACCGACGCCGTCAGCGACATTTTCGGATGCCGCCGGCACTTCAACTTCGGCAACACCACCTAGCGACTGAAGCGAGCGCGGCGCGAGGCTCAGTGGCGCATCAGTACTCGGAAAGGGGAGGGGTTTGATACGGCGCGAACCGGCAAAAAGGCGCCCCGAACTCGGGGCGCCTCAGGAATCGATAGCCAGGACCCTGATCAGGCGAAAGTCGAAAGAAGCGTGACGCTTGAGACGGGCGCGATAGGCGAATCCTCGCTTCGGCTAGGGGTTGTTCTCCGCGATGAGTACCATCTAAATCAGAACATCGCTCTGCATCGCCTGATTGACGAGCTGTGCCCGGTCGTCTGCGACCCCGGCCGGCAGATTCGTGGCGCAGGTTGCCCCCATGCCCGCCGCCACCGTACCTGCGTTGAGATAACCCTGGCAGGCCGCGTTGTTTGCAGCAGCGGTGGCTGCAGCGACGTATCCTTCATGCGTGCCATACCGTTCTTCCAGCGACGGACGAGGATCGGTTGGCGCACGGTCCGCCTTCTTGATCGCGAACGGCACCCACCAGAACCTCGTCGCCCGATCCGGTGATCCGGCGAGGGTGCGTCCGTATTTCCCTGCGACGAACATGGTTTGCACCGCGTGATCCGGATGTGGACTGCGTCGGCGCGCGGCCTGTACCATGCACACCGACAGAGTTGAAAGCACGCTCCCGTGCTTGTCCGACAATCGCCTCCTTTGGCGCGGTGGACCGACCAGCTCACCTGACCCCGGCTTTCGTCCCGGAGACTCTCGCCGGCTATCCGGGCATGACCGACCCGGGAGAGACTCGTCCTCGCGAAGCCCCGACACGCTAAGGTTCGCCACCTTCGAGGGTGGACGCTATGACCAATTGGTACCGACTCACGGTTGTCACGGGATGGGGTCTCGCGCTCGGAGCCTCATCGGTCTTCTTGAGCGGCTGCAAAAGCAATGCGCAGCCCCAGTCGCCTCCTCCGCCGGAAGTCTCGGTCATCGAGTTGAAGCGCGAACCGGCGACGGTCTATGACGAGTACGTCGCGCAGACGCAGGCGCCGGACACGATTGAAATCCGGAGCCAGGTCACCGGGCTTCTCGAGCGCCAGGCGTTTGTCGACGGCGCTCGCGTCAAGAAGGGCGACGTGCTTTATATCATCGATCAGCGACCGTTCGAAGCACAGCTCGCCCAGGCCAAGGCGAGTCTCGCGCAGGCGGAAGCGAACCTGGTGAACGCCAAGCAGAATCTGGCGCGCAACTCGCGGCTGATCGCACAGAAGGCGGTGAGCCAGCAGGACTACGACACCGCTGTCGCACAGGAGCGCTCCAGTACGGCACTGGTGGAGGCGCAGAAGGCGCTCTTGCGAAACACGGAGTTGAATCTCGAATTTGCCACGCTGCGTGCCTCGCGCGAGGGCTTCATGAGCAGTTCGCTGGTCAAGCCGGGCTCGCTGATCACCGCCCAGCAGACGCTGCTCACGACGCTCTACTCGAGCGATCCGATGTGGGTGAACTTCAGCATCAGCGAAGACAAGCTGCTGGAGCTACAGAGGACCCTCAAGCACCCGCCGGGAGAGCGGCCCGAGAACGCACCGCCTTTTCATATCCGGCTCGCCGACGGTACGGACTACGCATTGCCGGGGAAGCTCAACTTTGTCGACGCCACGATCGACCAGAAGAGCGGGACGCTGCAGGTGCGCATCTCGGTGCCCAATCCGGATCGTGTTTTGCGTCCCGGTCTTTTCGTGCGCGTCATCGTGGCTGCATTCGAAAACCCCAATGCAATCCGCATTCCCCAGCAGGCGGTGCAGGAACTGCAGGGGCTCAAGACCGTTTATGTGGTAACGGCAGACAACAAGTCGGAATTACGCCCGATTGTGGCGACTTACCGCCTCGGCAATGAATGGGTCGTCGACAAAGGCCTGAACGCCGGCGATCGAGTCGTCGTCGAGGGGATCGGGAAACTCAAGCCGGGCGCACCGGTGAAGCCGATCGTCGTTGCGGCCGCAGCCAACGCCACGCCTGCCGACCCGGCGGCCTCCGCGCCCAAGAAATAAGTGGAAACGACTCGAGCATCGATGCCAACCCTGCCTCGGATCGCGTAGCGCTTCTCGGATCGAGCGATGTTCAACTATTTCATCGAGCGTCCGGTCTTCTCGACCGTCATTGCGCTGGTCATGATCGTGGTCGGTGCGCTGGCGGCCCTGAGTCTTCCGATCGCCCAGTACCCACAAGTCGTGCCGCCACAGGTCACGGTGAGCACCAACTTTGCGGGCGCCAACGCCGAAGTCGTCGCGCAATCGGTTGCCGCGCCCATCGAGCAGCAGGTCAACGGCTCGCAGGACATGCTGTACATGGGCTCGAAGAGCGGCAACGACGGCTCCTATAGCCTCACGGTCACGTTCGAAATCGGCACCGACAAGAACATCGACGCGGTCGAAGTTCAGAACCGCGTCGCGATTGCGCAAAGTCAGCTTCCCGCCGACGTGATCCGCAACGGCATCACGGTAAGAAAGTCGACCACCGACTTTCTGGAGGTGATATCGCTCAAGGCACCCGATCGCCGCTACGACGCCATATTCCTGAGCAACTACGCACTGATCAACCTGTACGACGCGCTCGGCCGTGTTCCCGGCGTCGGACAGGTTCGCATCTTCGGTGCCCGCGACTACAGCATGCGGATCTGGCTCAACCCGGAGCGCATGGCGCGGCTGGGTGTCACGGCGTCCGACATCGCGACCGTGGTGCGCGAGCAGAACGTCGTCGCGCCCGCCGGCTCGCTCGGCCTGCCGCCGATCCCGCAAGGGCAGCAGATGCAGTATTCGGTTTTCGTCAGAGGACGTCTCGGCAACACCGTCGAGTTCGAGAACATCATCCTGAGGGAAAGCGGAAACGGCCAGGTCGTCCGACTCCGTGACGTGGCTCGTGTCGAGTTGGCTGCGGCCGACTATTCGATCAGCGGGGCCGAGGACGACATTCCCGCCGCGCTGATCGGCATCTTCCTGCAGCCGGACGCCAACGCGCTCGATGTCGCCAAGAAGATCCGGCAGGTCATGGACGACCAGGTCCCACGGTTTCCGCCCGGCATGGTCTACAAGATCCCGTACAGTACGACGCCCTTCGTCACCGAGTCGTTGAAAGAAGTGATCAAGACCCTCGGGATCGCGTTCGTGCTCGTGATCTTCGTCGTCTACTTGTTCCTGCAGAGCTGGCGCGCGACGCTGATTCCCATCCTGGTCGTGCCCATTTCGCTCATCGGTACGTTCGGCGCCTTCGCGGCGCTCGGTTTTTCCATCAACACGCTCACATTGTTCGGGCTGGTGCTCGCCATCGGCATCGTGGTCGACGACGCCATCGTCGTCGTGGAAGCCGTGCAACAGCGCCTGGACGCCGGCGGGCTAACCCCGATGGAGGCGACCAAGTCTGCCATCGCCGATGTGGGCGGTCCGGTGATCGCCATTGCGCTCGTGCTGGCGGCAGTGTTCGTGCCGGTCGCGTTTCTCGGCGGCCTCACCGGGCAGCTCTACAAGCAGTTTGCGCTGACCCTCGCCGTGTCAGTGATGCTGTCAGCCATCTGCGCGCTGACCTTTACTCCCGCAATGTGTGCGCTGCTCCTGATACCGGTCGAAGAGGCTCATCCAAGGCACGGGCCACTGGGCTGGTTCTTCGCCAAATTCAACGCGTTGTTCGATCGGTCGCGCGAGGGTTATATCCGCAGCGTCGCGGTCATGGAGCGCCACGCGGTCATCGTGATGCTCACCTTCGGTGCGCTGCTCATCGCCGTATGGGGGCTCGTTTCCACGCGCCCGACGGGATTGGTGCCGCCCGAAGACCAGGGCTATCTCCTCGCGCTCGTGAACCTCCCACCGGCAGCCTCGCTGGAGCGCACCAACGCCGTGATGTCGTCGCTCACGCGCATCGCGCGCGAGACGCCTGGCGTCGAAGGGGTCGTCTACATCAGCGGTTTCAATCTGCTGACCGGCCAGTCGGTTTCTTACAACGGCACCGCATTCCTTCGGCTCACGCCGTGGGATGAACGCAAAAAACGTTCGGAGCAAGTCGCTCAACTCGTGCCCACCCTGATGGGGCGGCTCAACGCGCAAATCAAGGACGCCCAGATCCTCGTCCTGAATCCGCCGCCCATCCGAGGCTTGAGCACTGCGGGCGGTTTTACTTTCATCCTGCAGAACCGTGTCAGCGCGGATCCGATCCAGCTGTCGCAGGTCCTCCAGGGACTTCTGGCCGAGGCGCGCAAGCATCCCGAGATCGGCTTCGTCTACAGCGGCTTCGATCCGCGCATCCCGCAGATCGAATTCCAGGTCGATCGCGACAAGGTGAAATCGCTCGGCGTCCCGCTGAACGATGTTTTCTTTGCTCTGCAAACCTTTCTCGGCAGCTACTACGTCAACGACTTCAACCTTTTCGGGCGCACCTATCGCGTGCAGGCCCAGGCCGATGGTCCGCAGCGCGCGCAGCCCGATGACGTCAACCGATTCTACGTGCGCAGCGACAGTGGAACGATGGTGCCGCTGTCCACGCTGGTGAGCAGCCGCCCCATCAATGGTCCGCAGTATTTCGAGCGCTACAACGTCTACAGCGCGGCCACCATCAATGGCAGCAACGCACCGGGCTACAGCTCGGGCCAAGCGATCGCGGTCATGGAGGAACTGGCGCGCGCGCTGCCTCCCGGCTTCGCCTACGAGTGGAGCGAGGCAACCTACCAGGAAAAAAAGACCGGAGGCCAGACCGGCTACATCTTCGCGGTGTCGTTGCTTTTCGTGGTCCTCGTGCTGGCCGCGCTATACGAAAGTTGGGCCATGCCGGTCGCGATCCTGCTCGTGATTCCGTTCGGCGTGTTCGGCGCGTTTTGCGGGCTGCTTCTGCGACACCTGGACAACAACGTCTATACCCAGATCGGACTCATCATGCTGATCGGGCTCGCCGCCAAGAACGCGATTCTCATCGTCGAGTTCGCGAAGATCAAGCATGAGCAGGGTGATTCGATCGAACAGGCCGCGCTGGACGGTGCGAGGCTCCGGCTTCGGCCAATCCTGATGACGTCGTTCGCGTTCATCCTGGGTTCCGTTCCACTCGCCATTGCGCTAGGTGCCGGCGCCGGGGCGCGGCAGGCGCTTGGAACGGCGGTGGCGTTCGGGATGCTCGCGGCGACATTGGTCGGCGTGTTTTTCATCCCGGTGTTCTACATGCTGGTCCAGCGCGTGAGCGAGCGCCGGTGGCCGTTCAAGCGAGCGGAAGCGGCAGAACCCGGTTCGGCCGGTGAAGGCGGTGAAGGCGGGACCGCGGCTGCATCGCCTCCGGTCTCTCAAGGGAGCTAGCGCGCAAATGAACATTGGTGACTCGAGCTCGAGCTTGGTGGGCGCCCGTGGCGTTGTACTGGTAATGCTCACGGCATGGTTGTCCGGATGCATGGTCGGTCCCGACTATCGGCGTCCCGATATCGATGTGCCCGCAGCGTGGCGACTTGGACCGACCGAAGCCGCTCAAATCTCGAACATCGCCTGGTGGGACCAGTTCGAGGATCCAGTCCTGTCGACCCTCGTGCGGACGGCGCTTGCCAACAACAAGGACCTCAAGGTTGCGACCGCCAACGTCGATCAGGCTGCGGCGCAACTCGGCATCGTGCGTTCCGCGCAGTTTCCGGAAGTGGACGCCAATGCCTCGGCGACGCGCGAGGGCATCAGTCAGACGACCGCAGTGGGAGCTCCGGCCAACCGGCATATTTTCAATCAATACGGCGTGAACCTCTCCGCCAGCTTCGAATTGGACATCTGGGGCAGGCTCCGTCGCGCAACGGAATCGGCGCAAGCGAGCCTCCTGGCAAGCGAGCAAGGCAAGGGCACCGTCGTATTGACCTTGGTCGCGACGGTGGCGAACGGCTACATCCAGTTACGCGCGCTTGATCGCCAGCTCGAAATCGCGCAATACACGTCAACAAGCCTGGGTGAAGCGGCGCGTCTGCAACGCGTGCGCTTCGAAGAAGGTGCCGTTCCCGAAAGCGATTACCAGCAAGCCGAATCGCAGTACCGCGAGGCGTTGGCGCGCGTGCCGGAGCTCGAGCGGCAGATCGCCCAGCAGCAGAACTTCATCAGCGTCCTGCTTGGCCAGAATCCCGGCCCGATCGCGCGCGGTCGAACGATCGACGCGTTGCTCTTCCCCGCAGTGCCCGGTGGCTTGCCGTCATCGTTGCTCGAGCGCCGCCCGGATATTCGTCAGGCCGAGGACAACCTGATCGCCGCCAACGCGGACATCGGCGTTGCGAAGGCCGCGTACTTCCCCGACATCAGCCTCACCGGGATCCTGGGATTGCAGAGCGAGCAATTGTCGGATCTGTTCAAAGGCCCGTCCAAAGCCTGGTCTTTCGGCGCGAGCCTGCTGCAACCGATTTTCAACGCGGGCCGGATCGACAGCCAGGTCGCACGCGCCGAAGCACTGCAGCGGCAGGCGCTCTACACCTATGAGAAATCGATTATCAGCGCGTTCCAGGACGTGGAAAATGCGCTGATCGATCGGACGAAATTCGGACAGATTCGCGAAGAGCAGGCCAAGAACGTGGCCGCGCTGCAACGATTTCGCGACCTTGCCGACTTGCGCTACCGCGAAGGCGCGACGATCTACCTGGAAGTTGCCACTGCCGAGCAATCACTGTTCAACGCCCAGCTGGCGTACGTGACCACGCAGTCGCAGCTGTTCCAGGCGTACGCCAACTTGTACAAGGCCATGGGCGGCGGCTGGGTTGAGGAAGCCGAACAGCTTGCCGGCAACCCGGCAGAAAGCACCGCGCCGAAATAGAAACCCGAGCGGCGAGGCAGCGTCCCACGTGCTCGGTTCCGCGATCCGAAGTGTCTGACGCGACCCGCCCGTTCGGGTCGCGCACGATCGAGTCGGTCATTCCCGGAAGTTTCATGCGCGCGGACGGTGGCGCCTCCGGACACCGGCGCGCGAGAGCATGTCTATCTCGGAAACGCGCTTCCAGGCGTTACACGTACAGGTCGAGGGGACCTTTGGTCGTGGTGGTTTGTCCCACCTCGATGAGGTATCCATCCGGATCGCGGATGTAGCACCGCAACTCCGTGGCATGGACTTTGGGCTCGGTGATGAACTTCGCACCCCGCGAAGACCAAAGGTCGTAGCAGCGCCTGATATCCGCCACGCGAAGGTTCAGAAAGAAGCTCAGAAGATCCTGATCCCGCGGCGGCGATGCGATGACTTCAGGTTTATCGTCGGTCGGTCCGCCGCCGCCGTTGATGGTGATCCAGACGTTCGCCAGCCGCAGCAGCGTTGGCGCGCCTTCGCGCAGCACCGTGGCGCCGAGCACGTCGCGATAGAACGAAACCGAGCGCCGTATGTCTTGGACGATAAGCGTATTCGTGACCACGAACTTCGGTTCTGGATCCTGATCCGGTCGAATCGACATGGCAGCTTTCCTTCAGCGTCACGATGCTCAGTCTTCACCGGCGACACATTCGCGCCAATCCACTGCCGCTCCGAGGAATCTACGGCGGGTATCCATCCGCGATCCATTTGGCGAACAGTTCAATTTGCGATTGAGGCCAAGGACCTTCTCCGCGGGGTGGTGGCGGCGGCATCACAGCGCCGCCGATACCGCGAATCCGATCGTAGATTTTCGCTGCGTGCCCCTTCACGTCTTCGTACTTGGCCAGATTGAACGCCGCGCTCATCGCGCGAATGTCCCGGTCCGTGAAGAGCGGGCGAATGTCCGTCTGGAAGCTTGTGAGTCTTGCCATCGGGCCGCCATATGTCGGCAGTGAATTGATACCCCGGAACGACGTGCAATTCGGCGTAACCCCGCGCTCGGGGTTGCATCGTCGGACTCGCTCCAGTGTGCCACTCGCTCTCGAGTGGCTATTCTGAGGGGGCAATCGCCGAGAGTCGAGTCTGGCGAATAGGCAATGGCGACGGCGAATGGGCGCGTTACCGATCAGCCCTTTCCGCTTCTAACCCTTAAAGAGGATGCCGGCTAGCTTCGATTCGCCGGCGCCAACCGGTTGCCCCGCGGCGCTCGGTCTGCTTCTTCACGTCTGCCTTCCGGCTGTGCGAGCGCCATTCATCGCACGAAGGTCTTGTCCTTCCCGATTGCGGTCAGCTCGATGAACTTGGAGCCGTCGTGGTCACTGGGCGAGTAGCTCACCCAGAACCCGCCGGTATCGTAGTCCTTCATGCTTTCGAGACTGCTGATCAATCCCTCGCGTGTCGGATTGCGTCCCGCGCGGCGCAAGCCTTCCACCATGACCTTCGCCGCGATGAACCCTTCCAGGCTGGTAAAGGAGAATTCCGCCTTGCCGTTCGAGGCTTTGAGCAGCCGCTGATACTCCTTGACGACCGGCGTACCGATGTACCAGGGTAGCGGGACGACCTGCGAGATGCCCACGCCGCGACCGGCGTCACCAAGCTCGTTGGCGAGCGCGGTGCTCCCGACAAACGACACGTTCAGGAACTGCGGGTAGGCGCCGCGCGCCTTCATCGCCCGGATGAAGGCGGCGCACGACTTGTAGGCGCTGATCATGATGACCGCTTGCGGCGCCACCTTCGAGATGGTTTCCACCGATTGGGCCACGTCGGTCGAGTTCCGCTCGACGGTGGCCGTGGCGGCGATCGGCAGCTTGCGTTTCGCCATCGCGCGTCGCACGCCCTCGAGGCCCGCCTGCCCGTAGGCGTCGTTCTGATAGAACACGGCGATGGGCTTGAGATCGAGTGCCGCCAGGACCTCGACGAGCTTGTCGGTCTCGTCGAAATAGCTCGCGCGGACGTTGAAGATGTAGCGGTTGAGCGGGTGACGGAAGACCTCGGCGCCGGTGAACGGACCGACGAGCGGCACGCCCGCACGGGAAAAGACCGGCATCGCCGCCAGCGTCGTCGGTGTCCCGACGTAGCCGAAGAGCGCGAAAACACCATTCGGGCCGATCAATTGTTTGGTATTCGCGACCGCGCGATCGGGTTCGTAGCCGTCGTCGAGCGAGCGCAGCACGATCTTGCGGCCGTTCACTCCACCGTTGGCGTTGACAAAGTCGAAGTAGGCGAGGGCTCCCGCCCGCATCTCGTTGCCCAGTTCGGACGCGGCGCCGCTCATCGCAGCGGATTGTCCCAGCAGGATGGTGTTGGCCGTGATCCCTTCCTGCGCCAGCACCAGGTTGGCGACCATACAGGTGAAGAAGGCAACGAGAGCCCCGAGCACCAGTCGCCAGCGGTGGCTCATCCGCCGAGGTGACGCAGCGGACGGACTGAACCACGGCTTTCTAGCGCGCACGTTGATCGCCGCCGGAAAGCTTCGAGAGCTTGTGCAGCGTCTGCATAAGGCCACCCATAACGATCCGAGTTAACCCGTCCAGCGCCGCTGCCGGCCGCTGCGACCTGCCGGCCATCAAACTCGCGACGCTAAAGCCCCCCGGCGACGGGTCCGGTTGATCGAGATGTTAGGGCGCAAGAGTCTCACGTCGCAAGAAACTTGGCTTCGTTTGTGCTATGACGCACAAGACGTGTCGCCAATCTGCATCACAGAGCCGACGTGAAAAACTTCAAGTATCGGAGGATTTCGTATCCCAGGCTAAGCCGGGACGACGAGCGGCATCACAACCAGGTGCTTGCAGTTGCCTTGCAGCATCAGTTGCGCTTAGCGTCGCCCCTCGCATTGGGGCCGGATGGGCCAATCTCGCCCGGAATACTCGAGCGCTAGTCCAGTGGCCAGGGCATCGTCTTCGGGACGGTCATCGTGGCAATGACCGGTGGATTGCTTCCCTGCTCGGGCGTGGTCTGCCGTGCGCCACCACGCGCTGAGCCGATGCTCGTGCGTGGGCTCGACAGCTTCGCCGAGGCGCGGCATCAGAAGACTCACGCCTTGCTTCGGGCCCATCGCAAACAACACCTCCGCGGGTTGATCCGAGTCGAAGGCAGACGTGCGCGGCGCTCAAGTCGCGTCCACGCAGCGCTTCAGTTGCGGCGCGTTGCCGCGGCGTCGTATCCTCGACCACCACCGGCTTGCAACTCCGGTGCTCTTGATCGATCGCGAAGCGTTCGCCTCGTGCAGCTGACATGAGTACTGCGGCATGACGCCTGATCCGGAGAAGATTCGATTCTTCGAAGCGCGCGCCCCCGCTTATGACCGGCTCTGCCGGCGCTGGGAGATTTTCCCCCAGCTCTCGAACCGCCTCATCGACTTGCTGCCCGCGGACTTGCAGGGCCCGGTGCTGGACATCGGGGCGGGCTCAGGCTTGACCTCGGAGCTTCTGCTCGCCCGCCACCCACACTGCGAGCCCATCCTCATCGAGCCGTCCGAGGCGATGCTGAATGTCGCCCGCCTGAATTTGGACGGTCGCCCTGCTCGGTTCCTTGCGATGGGTCTTGATGGGGACGCCGTGCGCGATCTTCATGTCGTTGCAGCGCTTGCCTCAGCTTCGATGCAGTTTCTCGATCTGGAGCCCGCCTTCGACAGATTGGCCTCCATCGTTGCGCCGGGAGGCCATGTGGCGTTCAATCTCTGGTGGCATCACTGGGAAGAAACGGCGCCGAGGAAATGCATGACGCGCTGGCGAGCCGTCGCGGAAGCCGCGTGCCTCGACGCGCAGCTACCACTACCGCCCTCTGCTTCCGCTGCACCCAAGTCCAAGACGCGAGCCGAATTGACCCGCGCCACGGGCAAGCATGGATTCCACCTTCTCGCCGAGCATTGCGACGAATATCCCGTCCCCATAGGCTTCGGTGTGGATTACGAGGCCATGAACGCCGACTGGCCCGTGAAAGGACTTGCGCCCGAGGTTCGGCAAGCGTTACTGACGAAGATGCACGAGCTGGCGGATGGAGTATTCGAAACGCTGGTATCGACGCGCTTCTTGTTTCAAAAGGACCGATAAAGCCGTTGACCGCAGTTCTCCGGGAATGTCCTGTGGCTCGCAGACCCTCATCGTTTCGTCTAGTCTGGGTTCTTGCCGCAACTCTCGTGAGCGTGCCTCTAGCGGTACGCGCGGATACGACGCCGCGTGCCCCGTCCGTGTACGTTGTGAATGACGGCGCCGGAACCCTCATCGCATTTCGCGTCGATGTGGCCACCGGCGCCCTCTCGCCGGAAACCGCGCCGGCTATCGCAACCGACAAGAACCCGTACTCGATCGCTATCGAGCCCGCGGGGCGCTGGCTCTACGTTGCACACGGCGATGCAAGCAGCATCGTCGCGTTTGGCATCGATTCGATCAAGGGGACCCTAACGCCCGCACCGGTTTCACGCGCTGCGACGGACGATTATCCGGTTTCCGTCGCGATCGACCCGGCTGGACGATTCCTCTACGTGTCGGCGATGGTGGCGAACGCGATTGGCGTCTATGCGATCAATCCCGAGACTTCTTCGCTCACTCCGGTTGCCGGGTCCCCATTCGCGGCCGGCACGCGTCCATCCGGGAACGCGATTCATCCCAACGGCCGATATCTGTACGTCGCGAGTCTCCAGAGCCGGAGCGTCATCGCCTTCGCGATCAATCGTGTCACGGGCGCACTCGAGCTCGTGCCCGGATCTCCGTTCCCGGCTGGAACGAATCCAAGGGCGATCGCCATCGACCCACGCGGGCGATTCGCGTACGTCGTGAACGCAGTCTCCAACGATATCTCAAGCTACAGCATTGACCCCCAAACCGGCGGGCTGGTCCCGCTCCCGGGTGACCCCACGCCCACCGGCGAGAATCCTCGTGCCGTCGCTGTCGCACCGGGTGGTGGTTATCTGTACGTCGCCAGCCACTTCGGTAACAGCATCTGGGCTTACACCATCGAACGCGCGAGCGGTGCCCTGCGACCCGTGCCGGGACAGCCGTTTGCGGCGGGCAAGAATCCACGCGGTCTTGCAATCGACGGGCGCGGGAGGTTCCTCTACTGCACGAATTACGGCGCAAACAGCATCTCGGCGTACCGAATCGATCCGAACGCGGGAGCACTCACCGAAATTGCTGGATCGCCCTACAGCACCGGCGACGGACCCTTTGGCATCGTGATCTTCTGACGGTTGCAACGGCTGGCGCACGTTTGGTTCCGCTGCAGCTCCAGCCATGAGCGACCCTCGCCGCGACGCGGAGCGCCTACGGCCGACTGCCGGCTAGCGGCGTCTGATGACGACCTCGGCGTACTGGCCTGGAGCGACCAGCGAACCATCGGTGGCGCGATTGAACCGTTCGGCCAGCGCAATCAGGTCCGCGGCGAGCGATTCCTGCTTCGTGGAATCCAGGGCACCGAATGCCTTTTGCAGCGGACCGTAGAAGGTACGGAACACGTCGAGCCAGTGATCCGCGCTGCGATACCGGAACACGAAGTTCCTGTGCTCGATGGCGATCGAGTCGAGCCGAGTGCCGAACAACTCGCGCAGGCGCTCTTCCGTGCCCCAGAGCGCGGGCGAGCGGACGCCGGCCGGCGGCGGCACGTACCGCCCCAGGAGCTTGAAGAGCTCGCCGACGAAGCTCGACGGCGTCCAGTTCGCCAAGCCGATGCGACCGCCCGATCTGCAGACCCGGGCCAGCTCCGCAGCGGCTTGCTCCTGGTTGGGCGTGAACATCACACCGAAGGTGGACAGCACGACATCGAAGGTCGCGTCCGCATAGGGCAGGCTCTCCGCGTCCGCCTGCTCGAACCGCACGGGCAGTCCCTCCGCACTCGCCCGGGCGCGCGCGCGCTCGAGCAGCGTCGGAACATAGTCGGTGGAAGTGACGTCGGCCCAGCGCCGCGCCGCGGCGAGCGTGGCGTTGCCGTTACCGGCGGCGACGTCGAGCACGCGCTCTCCGGCACGAAGGTCGAGTGCCTCGCAAAGCGTTTCGCCGACGATCTGCAGCGTCGTGCCCACGACGGCGTAGTCGCCCGCGGACCATGCGGTCTGCTGCCTGGCTTTGACGGTCGCAAGATCGACGGTGGGCGTTGGGGTGGTTGCAAGCATGGTGGGTCGCCTGGGGGCGAAGATGGAGTGCAAAGTCTGGGAAGGTGGAGTGCAAAGTCTGGGAAGGCCGATCAGACAGCGGCAGCGGCACTTGCGGTCACGGCAGCGCTCGCGTCGACTTCCGTTTCCACGGTGACGCCGTTGCGCAGCGTCTGGAGAACGACGCAGCAGTTTTCCGCGACGGCAACGAGCATCCGCGTCTTGTTCTCGTCGGTTTCGTCCCTGGGCTCAAGCCGTACGCGGCAGCGCATGCGCTGAAAACCGACGGGAACTGCAGCGTCGACCTGCAGGCAACCGCGCACATCGCACTCCGCTGTAACCTCGACGTTGAGCGATTTGAGACGGATGCCGAGATGATCGGCGACCATCCGCAGCGTCGAGTCGAAGCAGGCGGCCAGCGCCGCGGACAGGAGGTCACCCGGATTCGGGTAGTCGTGAAATCCGCCTACCGCGCGGTGGATGCCGAAGCGCAATAGTGCGTCGCTCCCATTCGCAGGCACGACGTTGCCGTGAAACGGATCCTCACCGCAGGCATTGACAGTCCGTGCCCCATCGGTGATCCAGGCATCGGCCGGAATGGTGCGATAACGGGCGTGCAGCGGCCCTTGCCGTTGCGCGACGATGCCGGAACTTCTCGTGCCCATCGTGCCTCCCATGTAAGTTGTGATCTCGACGATCACAGGGTGGCACGGCCGATGGGTGCCGTCATGGGGCGACGGCCTCAATTCAAATAAAGTGCGCGCGTCTGCGGGCGATTTTCGTGGGGCGCAGGCCCCAACTGCGGGCTACTGCCTTCAGTCGCGCCCGAGGCCGGCCTTGCGCGCGATCACGATGGCCTGCGAGCGATGCTCGGTGCCGAGCTTGGAAAACAGACTGGTGACGTGGTTGCGTACCGTCTTCTCGGCGATGTGCAGAGCGGACGCAATCTGAGGGTTGGTGAGGCCGCGAGCGATGCAATCCAGGACTTCCCTTTCGCGTGCTGTCAATGTGGAAAAGGTGCCCGCTGCGGATTCATCAGCGTGTTCATCGGCAGCGAGGAAGTCATTCAGTTCCTTCTTGAACGTGAGCCACGCGGACTCATCGGCACGAAGGATATGGTTCCGGCCTTCGAGCGGCACGAAGCGGGCATTCGGTATCGCTGCAGCGAGGCGCCGGCCCGCCTCGAACGGCACCATCGCGTCGCCTCGAACATGAAACACGAGCGTAGGCGCGGTAACCTTGGGAGCTTCATTGCGGATGTCGAACCTGTTGAATACGTTCCACAGGCTGCATGCGGTCGCCGGCGAAGCGCTGCGCCGCTGCAGTTCGCTGATCCACTTGACCTGATGCCCGGCCGCATCAGGCATCAGCAGATTGGCGAACATCTCGCGAAACGCGCCGACCTTCCTGCCCCAGCCAAGTTCGATCACCTGCGCAAACGCCTGCGCCTGCCTGGCGAGATATTCCGGCGCGTCGCCCGCGAAGGCACCGTGCAGGTAGCTGTCGTAGAGCACCAGGCGACTGACACGCTCCGGATGGCGCGCCGCATAGGCGGTGGCGATCACGCCGCCCTGGCACAGACCGATCAGCGCAACGCGACGAAGCGCGAGAGCGTCGACCACCGCCTCGAGGTCGGACACCAAGGCATCGAGGGAAAGATCGGCGACGTCCCGATCGGAAAGCCCGGAGCCGCGCGGGTCGTAGCGAATCAGCGTCCGCCGTTCGGCGAGGGCCTCGGACCAATGACGCCAGACGGGATTGTCCCAATCGAGCTCGAGGTGCGTGAACCAGTTGTTGATGCGTATCAGCGGCGGACCTTCGCCCGCGGTCGCATAAGCAATCCGCGCGCCGTCACGTGACGTGCAGAAACGAATTCGTTGTGGCTTGCCGCCCACCATCGACCCCCGGCCGCTTACGCTCTTGGCATGATACAAGGACCACGCGGGAGAACTGATCGGCTTCGGTTCATGGCACGATGCAGAAGCTTTGCGTGCGAGACCTGCAACGATGATCGCGCTTGCTTGCCTTAAGCACCACAGGCCCTTAGGCTTCCCGAGCGTATCATCGGTCGTATGTTGGCATGGGTATATTTTCAAAAAGTCTCCCGGGCGAATCAGCCTTAAAGCTATTGCTGTCGATGTCGCCCCTCAAGTTGGTGCTGCCGATAGGGATTCGACATTTCCTTTGCCTTGAAGACGACGCGATGTCGCAGCCAAAATGGAGGCACCGAACTCGCATCCGCGAGGCGGCGTGACAAGCCTGCTCCGCGCGGCCTGGGAGGAATACGAGCGCGACCGTGCGCGCTACTTCGCCGGCGCGATGGTCTACTTCGCGCTGATGTCGGCCGTTCCCCTTCTGCTGCTGCTCCTGGCCGCCATCGGATGGAGCCTCCGATTCTCGAGCGCTGCCGCCGGCGTGGAAGAACACGTGCTCGCCATCGTCGAGGCCAACCTCGGGGAACAGTTCCGAAGCGTCATCGAGACGTTACTCACGCAACTGCAGCGCGAGTCGCTGGTCACAACCCTCGCGGGTCTGCTGGGGCTGCTCTACACGGCCTCCAAGCTGTTTCGTCACCTGCGTATGAGCTTCCGCGCGATCTGGAAGTATGAGCCACCGCTCGTGTCAGGCCCGATGCGCGAGCGGCTGGGCACGACCATCCGCGAGTACGCGTTCGCGTTCCTCATGGTGTTGTCGGGCGGCTTGTTGCTGATGCTGGCTCTCGTGCTGCTCTCCGTGACACAGCGCCTCGGCAGGCTGCTGGCGGCGCTCCCTTTGGCTGATCGGGTCCCGGCGTGGGTGCTCGCGCTGCCGGGTTCTATTGCGATCGTGGGGCTCGTGTTTGCACTGCTATTACGATTTCTGCCGCCGGTTCGTCTTGACTGGCGCCACGTCTGGCTGGGCAGTGTGCTGTGCACGGCGGCATGGATCATCGGCGCTGAACTCGTGACCTGGTTCAGTGCCCTCTTCACGGGCGACGGCCCGACTGCACTGGGAGCGTTCGGCGCCCTGTTCGTGACGATGATCTGGTTCGACAAAGTCAGCCAGCTGCTCTTCTACGGCGCCGAGGTGTGCAAGGTCGTCTACATGCGCGAAATGGCGGCCGCTGCGTCAGGTTCGCGATAGACCGCTCGCGCCGTTGATCTGAGTCTCACATCCCCGAGGGCGAACAAGAAGGGAACTGGTGACATGCGTGCGACCCTGACCAGCGGGACATAGCGCCGCGCAAATCACCTGGAGAACGCGTATGTCAACGACGATCTCGGTTCTCGGTGGCGTGGGCTTGTTCCTGCTGGGCATGAGCGTCATGACCGCCGGCCTCAAGGCACTGGCCGGACCGGGGCTGCGCACAACGCTGAGCAAGGCGGCGGCGACTCCGTTGTCGGGCGCGTTCTGGGGGGCTTTCGTTACGCTTATCGTTCAGTCGTCGAGCGCCACGACGATGACGACCATCGGTCTGGTGAGCGCGGGATTGCTCACCTTCTCTCAGGGTCTCGGACTGGTGTTTGGCGCGAACGTCGGTACCACGGGAACAAGCTGGCTCATTGCGCTCATTGGTGTTCGTGTCTCGCTCACGGCCGCCGCGCTGCCGATGATCTTTGTCGGCGCATTGATCAAGCTGTTGGGCCGTGGACGCTTGGCCGCGGCAGGTGCATCGCTTGCAGGGTTCGCCCTTGTACTTTTTGGATTGACGACGCTGCAGCAGGGGATGGGCGGGCTGGCGGAACAGTTGCACCCGGCCGACCTTCCCACTGTTTTTGGCCCAGGGGTCAGTTGGTGGTCGAGCTTGTTTGCCATGCTGGCATTGATTCTGGCCGGACTGGTGATGACGGCGGTGATGCAGTCGTCGACCGCATCCATCGCGGTAACGCTTTCGGCGTACTACGCGGGAGCCGTTGGCCTGGACCAGGCGTGCGCGCTCATCATCGGGCAGAACATCGGTACGGCGACAAGTTCCGCGATGGCGGCAATCGGCGCAAGCAGCACCGCCAAGCGATTGGCTCTCGCCTACATCTTGTTCAAGCTCATCGCGGCGGTGATCGCGCTAGTGCTCTTTCCCGTCACTATCCCTCTGCTCGTTCGCGCCTCGAACACCATCGACGGCGTGACGCTCCTGGCTCTTTATCACACGGCTTACAACGTCGTCGGCGTTGCGGTTTTGCTGCCGCTGATCGACAGGTTCACGCGATTCGTCGAGCGAATTCTGCCCGAGCGGGCGTCGCCACTGACCCGCTGCCTCGACCCGGCGGCGCTAGTGACACCGCTCGCGGCCGAGGAAGCCGTGCGACGAACGGTGGCGCGCTCACTTGGAGCGATGTGCGGATCCATCGGTGCGGCGTTGATGGGGACGAAGCATGGAACGTCCGACCCTGCCGGAAGAGATGCTGTTTCGGTAACCGAGGCCAGCAATGCGTTGCGTAAAGCGCAGGAATTCATGGCGGAGGCGAGTGGCCCACCGGAATCGGAGGACGAGCAGGAGCGACTCACGAGCACACTGCATGCGCTCGACAACGCGTCTCGTCTGGCCGAGGTCGCAGGCGAGAAAGGCGAGTTCGGATCGGCACCCAGCGGGTCGGAAGATGCACGCGCGAGAGAGTTGTGCGCAGAGGCGATGCGGAACGCGGTCTTGATTGCCGATGAAGTAGGCGCTTTGCCTGGTACCCTTCATCGGACCGCCCCAGACGAGGCGCTCGATGGCAAGAAGGAGATCGCTACACCTGGAGCGCCGACGGAGCAAGCCCTGGTCCAACTTGAACACTGCGCGAACACACTTCACGAGCTGCAAGCGGAGCACCGCAAAGCGACGCTCAGCTCGGTCGCGGGTGGAGCGGTAACTGCAGACGAGGCGATGACTCGCGTCGACACGGTTCGACGCTTCGACGCGCTTGCGCATCACGCCTGGCGCTCCGCAGCGCATCTCGTCGGTAGCCGAGCTTAGTCGAGCAGCGGGACAGCAAGATGTGCGACCGGAGGCAGAGTTACGTTGCCAGGCGAAGCTTTTAGCGCCGAAGCGACATCCTCCTTAAGCTGGTGTCGGAAGGGAGCACATGGTTGTCATTGCTGCAGCATCGGCCGTGGTCTTCGGATTCATGGCACGATGAAGGAGCTTCGCGCTCGAGAACTGCGACGATCATTCGGTGCGCTTGGTTGCCACACGTAGCACAGCCCCCGACCATTTCGGCGGGTATGATGGGTCCCATGCCGGCGTCGAAGCGTTCCCGAAGGTCTTCCGGACGAATCAGCCGTAAAGGCATTGCTGTCGACTTCGCGCTACAAGGTGGTGGTGCCCACGGAGCTTTTGCCTGGGGCGTCCTGGATCGCGCGCTTCAGGTGCCGGAGATGCAAGTCGACGGGATTTCCGGTACTTCGGCCGGGGCGATGAATGCCGCCGTTCTCGCTGACGGCTATGCGGAAGGGGGCCCCGAGGGTGCGCGCGCAGCGCTCGAACGTTTCTGGCGGCGCGTATCGGGCGCCGCGAAGCTGAGTCCATTGCGGCGCGGGCCGATCGACATACTGCTCGGCAACTGGACGCTCGACAATTCGCCGATGTTCGTCGCGATGGACGTGGCCTCACGCATGTTCTCGCCTTATGACCTCGGCCTCGCTGCGTTCAATCCCTTGCGCGACATCCTGGCGGAAAGCATCGACTTCGGTCGTTTGCGGAAGTCACCGATCAAGATCTTCATCACCGCGACCAATGTCCAGACCGGGCGCGGGCGAGTCTTCCGTAACGCCGAGCTGACCGTCGACGCCTTACTCGCATCGGCGTGCCTCCCGACGATGTACAAGGCGATCGAAATCGATGGGGAGCCGTATTGGGACGGCGGCTATGCCGGCAATCCGACCATTACGCCGCTCGTTCGCGAGTGCAACGCGAGCGACACGATTCTGATACAGGTCAATCCCATCCATCGGCCCGGCACACCGAAGTCGGCACGCGATATCCTGAATCGCCTGAACGAAATCTCGTTCAATTCGCCACTCGTCAAGGAATTGCGAATGATCGCGTTGCTGCGGCGGGCTTCCTCCCCGAGGAACGCCGAAAGTGCGTTGTGGGCGCGGATGCGCATCCACCGCATCGCAAGCGATTGGATGGTCGCGTTGGGCTCTTCGTCCAAGCTCAACGCCGAGTGGGCGTTTCTGCGCAGGCTGCGGGACGAAGGACGGCGGTGCGCCGAAACTTTCATTGCGGCGCATGGTCGCGATCTGGGGCGACGCTCGTCGCTCGACCTCGACGCCTTCCTCGAAGGGATCTAGAAACGATGGGGCTCGCCGGCATTCTCCTCGGCCTTGCGCTGCTGATCGGCATGGCCTATCGGGGCTGGAGCGTGCTGGGCCTCGCGCCGCTTGCCGCGCTCGTCGCTGCGACGGCGTCGGGCGAACCGCTCCTTGCGCACTGGACCCGGACCTTCATGCTCGCTGCGGGCGGCTTCGTTGCGCAATTCTTTCCGCTCTTTCTGCTGGGCGCCTTGTTCGGCAAGCTCATGGACGACAGCGGGTCCGTCAGCGCGATCGCGCGGTTCATGACGACGCGGCTGGGCACCGGCCGCGCCATCTTGGCGGTTGTTCTTGCGGGTGCACTCGTGACCTATGGTGGCGTGAGTCTTTTCGTGGCGATTTTCGTCCTCGTTCCGATGGGACAGGCGCTGTTTCGCTCGGCGGGCATTCCGAATCGACTCCTTCCGGCTGCAGTGACGTTGGGCACCTCGACGTTCACCATGTCAGCGTTGCCGGGCACACCCGCGATTCAGAACGCCATCCCGATGCCGCACTTCGGCACGACGCCGTTCGCAGCGCCAGGCTTGGGGCTGATCGCTTCGGCGATCATGCTTGGATTTGGCTTGTGGTGGCTGCGGCTGCGCGAAGCTGCGGCGCGTCGCGCCGGAGAAACATTCGGGAGCGCGACGATGACCGCGAGCGCGGCGGCGAACGACACGCTCGTGCGGGAACGCGCGACCACGGCCCGTGAATTCGATCCGGCGGAGATCGAGCACGGCAAACTTTCCGAGGAAAGTCCGCCTCCGGTACTCGCCTTCCTGCCACTCGCGGTCGTGGTCGTCGTCAACCTCACGATGTCCTTGCTCGTGCTGCCACGGATGGATGTGAGCTTCCTCGCCGAAGAGCAGTGGGGTGGAATCACGCTTTCAGACGTCGGCGGCGTATGGTCCGTGATCGTGGCGCTGGCCTCGGCGATCGTCGTGGTCGTGCTCCTGAATCACAAGCGCCTGCAAGCATTGCGCGACACGGCCGACGCAGGCATGAACGCCTCGGTGCTGCCTGTGATGAGCGTGGCGAGCCTCGTAGGATTCGGAAGCGTCGTGGCAGCCCTTCCTGCATTCGCGACCGTGCGCGATTGGGTGCTGGGCATCGAGGGTGGACCGCTCGTCGGTCTGGCGGTGGCCACGAACGTGCTTGCGGCGTTGACCGGATCGGCATCGGGAGGATTGACCATCGCGCTTGGGGCGCTGGGTGACACTTACATGGGGATCGCGAGCGTGCTCGGAATCGATCCGGGGCTCATGCACCGCGTCGCGGTGATCGGCGCGGGTACGCTCGACAGCCTTCCGCATAACGGCGCGGTGGTCACGCTGCTCGCGGTATGCGGCGCAACTCACAAAACGAGCTATTTCGACATGGTGATGGCGGGGATGGTCGGCCCGATGATTGCGCTCGCTGCCGTCATCCTTCTCGGGACCCTGTTTGGATCCTTTTGAGATGCGCCGTGCTTCTCCTGTCTCGGCAACCGATCCTTGTGACCTAAGATCGAGGTCGACCGGATAGAAGGTCAGCCGACGTTCGGAACTGTCATCCGGACGTTGAACGGCTCACGACGATGCTTAGCACCCGCCAGCCGCTCGGCGTGTTGATCAGGACGAAATTCATTGCGGCGGGTTGCCCCTGACCTTCCTTCGCGGCCGCGCCGCGCACGAAGATCTCGGCCGTGCTTACATCGAGCATCATGCTTTGATATGTAGCCCAGTCGGGACGGATGCTCCACTGGTCGGTGAAGAGCTCTTCGTAGCGCTTCAGCGCCGCGTCGCGACCACGCGCGACGCTTCCCGGTGCAATCCAGATGAAGTCCGGTGAATCGCTGAGGAGCGCACCCATCGCGCGGAGGTCGTGTGCATTCTCCGCGGCGACGAATTTCCGGAAGGTGGCTTTGACGCCTTCCGGGGGCGACGCGGCTGCAGGCTCCACTGTCAACAGCCCGGCGCCCGCAAACGTGACGAAGATCATCGCGAGGCCCACAGGCACGCGTCGGCCTCGCGAGCCCCACAGACCCCCGCCGTCGCGACGTGTGCGCGGCGCGCGACCGGCAACCGTCTCGGCCGCATGAGCAGGCATATTGGCGTCAGCCGGGGGGCGTCGCGCCCGAGTATCGTCCCTGGCAGTAGTCACGGAGCACCAGAAGCTCGCTGTGGACCTCCGGCGGGAATCCCTGCCGCCCGCCGCGACGGTCGACGAGGAGATCATCGAGGTAGTCGCGCAGCGCAACCCGGTCCTGCCACAACCGTGCGAGGTTGTTTGCGATTCGCGGAAATTTTTGCGCCAGCGCCAGCGGCTGGATCTCTGTCGGAATGCTGGCGAGCCACTTGGTGGTCGCGGGCAGCTGCTGGTTCAGCGGCTGCACCCGTCGCCGATTGAACTCGGAGGCGGTCTCGCGCGCGATCTCATCGTGAACTCGAGCCATGCAACACCCATGCCTTATGACGCAAATGATCTCAACAAACTCCTCGGACCCTCGATCTGCCACACGCTACCCGCACCAGTACCCGGCACTGCGACGGAGCGGGGTAGCGGGAAGTCCATCAGGGCTCGATGAGTATACAGCCGGTCCTAGCCGTCGTCGGCGTGGTCCTCCTGTTTTTTCGCAGTAGGATGCCGTCAATCCGAGGCGAGTAGTTCCTCAGCCGGTGCGCGGGCCGGTGTCGCCGGCTTCGACGCCTTGGCGGCACGCGCCGATTGGGATTTCGCCAGCTGAGCTTTCGCCGGCTGCGATTTTGCCGTCGGACGATACGCGGCGTGCTGCTCGTTGCGGCCGAGGCTGTAAAGGTAGCCCGCCGCAGCACCTGCGCCCGCTCCAATGGCGATGCCGGTCGCCACGCTGCCTTCCGCGATGGCTGCGATGGCCGCGCCACCCGCTGCCCCGATCGCAGCTCCGCTGAGTGTGCGTTGCTCGGTGGTTGTCATGTTGGCGCAGCCATTGGTCACCAGGGCCACCAGGCTGGCCATCATCGCTGTCACGATCTTCTGGCACATTGCAATTCCTCCGCGCGGCTCGTGCGTGTCCGCGTCGTGCCACCCGACGCACCCGGCAGGGGCACGTTCTCGGTTGATCTAATGAAGTCTGATCCATCGCGCGCTGCATGCTATGCGGCACGCGTCCGATTCTCTTGTAAGACGCATACCTACAGCCAGGTGCGTTGTCTGTGAAGCTTCAGCGGCGCATGTCGCGTCATGTTTCATCTGTTGCGGGTAGACGCTCTGGTATGAAAGAAGTCAAAGTTACCGCACGCTCCTGTCACCGATTTCTACGCGCAAAGCGGTTAGACATGCACGCGCAGCAGGCGTAACGTTACCGCGCTGACCAACACCAACGAAGGGGAGGATGCCGGGCCAGCTCTCTTGTCCGAGGGGTGCCTTGTACGCAATGGAGAATCGATCATGAAATCACCCCATCCGCACCCATCAGCAACGCTCGACAATCATCGCATTACAAGAAGAGACTTCATCCGCTCGGCCGCCGCCGGTAGCGCTGCATTGCTTACCGGTGGACTCGCATCGGTTTTCAATGAGAGCGCAAGCGCCGGCACGAATTTCCCCTTCGTCGAAGCAAGCATCACGGAATTGCAGGCGGCAATGGCGGCCGGCGAATTGAGCGCAAAGGAGCTGGTCCAGGCTTACTTGAATCGCATGCAGCAGCTGAATCCGACGCTGCATGCGGTGATCGAAACGAACCCGAATGCAATCGCGATTGCGGCCGCTCTGGATAACGAGCGGAAAAAAGGTTACGTCCGTGGGCCGTTGCACGGAATTCCATTGCTCGTCAAAGACAACATCGCGACTCTGGACAACATGCAGACCACCGCGGGTTCGCTTGCGCTCTACGGGAGCAAAGTTCCCGCCGACTCGCCGTTGATCGCAAACCTTCGCGCCGCGGGCGCCATCATTCTGGGCAAATCGAATCTCGGCGAGTGGGCGAACTTCCGCGGCAACGACAACGTCTATCCTTTGGCCGTCGGTTGGAGCGCGCGGGGCGGAGACACCAAGAATGCCTACGACTTGAGCTACACATCGTGGGGTTCAAGCTCCGGTTCGGGCGCGGCCGCGGCGGCAAGCCTGTGCGCGGCGGCGGTGGGCACCGAGACCGACGGCTCGATCACGGGTCCGTCCGCAGTCGAGAGCATCTTCGGCCTGAAGCCGACGCTCGGACTCATCTCACAGGAGGGAATCGTTCCGATCAGCCATCAACAAGACACCGCCGGCCCCATGGCCCGCAGCGTGACCGACGTCGCGATCCTGCTCGGCGTGATGCAAACGCCGTTCGGCGGCGTGCCAAGCGATTACACGCAGTTTCTGCAGCGCGGCTCGCTTCAGGGCAAGCGAATCGGCCGTGACGTTCGTTTTTTCGACTACAACTACTTCGGCAGCGGCATTCCGGGTGACGAAGAGACCGTCGCTTTCGCGGAAAACGCTTTGGCGGTCATGCAGAGTCTGGGGGCGACGATTGTCGACACCGACACCGGTGACGTCTTCGCTTATACCGACGACGAGTTCACCGCGCTGCTGTTCGAATTCAAGACCCAAATCGCGCAGTATCTGCAAACGTTGTCGCACACCAACCTGGAAAACCTGGCGGATTTGATCGCGTTCAATGACGCGCACTGCGTCCAGGAGCTCGTCTATTACGGCCAGGAAATCTTCGAGGCGGCGGAGCCGTTGGGCGATCTGAATGACCCGGTCTATCTTGCCGCGCGTGCCCACGCGACGGGCACTGCGCAGGCCGGCATCGACGACGCGCTGGCCCGTGATCATCTGGACGCCATCGTTGCGCCGCATCTGACGAATTCCACCGGACCTGCAGTGGCGGGTTATCCCAATTTCTCGATGCCGGTCGGCATTCGAGCCTCCGGCAGGCCCGCCGGCATGCTGATGTACAGCACCTTGCTCCACGAACCGCAGCTGATTGCGATGGCCTACGATCTCGAGCAAGCGCTGCAAGCGCGGCAACCGCCCCACTTCCTGGGCTCGATCATTCCGATACCGAACGCCGGGTTGTGCACGAAGCCGCATCAGCCGCAGGGCAAGGCACACCTGCCTCACGGCCGCATGTTCTAGATCCGAGCGGAGTGGCGTTTCTTCGCTTGAGCACGCGAGCAGATCGGTCACGCTGCTCGCGTGCTGTTTTCAGCCGCACGTGACCGAAGTCCACCCTCGGTAATCGGCCGCCGCTACGGCGCTCCGGACCGAGGCCCAAGGGGCTGCGGTCCTGCTGGCCGACAAGCTAGGCGCCCACGTACCCGATGCCTCGAGCCATAAGCGCCGCGCACAGAATGAGCACGACCAGGCCGGCGAGCTCCCAATGAATGACTTTCCGAATGGCACGCTGGGTTGCAGGTTCTAGTGTTGGAACGACGCCTTGTCGTATTGAACCCCGCCACGAGAGGAATTTGCGTGTCGGGTAGATCGACAACAGCCCGATAATCGCAAACAGCGACAGCTTGACGATGAAAGGGAGGCTGTGGAAGTAATACGCGGCGCCCTTTTCGAAAAAGAACACGCGAAGCAGCCCGACGACGAGGATCGCCCCCGCGGCGGCGCCTAATACTGCATCCACGAAGAGCAGAGTGCGCGCGTTCCTGAGCGTGAGCTCGTCCCGGATCAGTACGAACTCGATGGCGAGTGCGGCCGCGAAAACAAACGCCGCGATATGGTGCAGGAAGGCGAAGGTCGCAGACATGGCAAGGGGCAGACGGTAGCAGGGAGCAAATCTTTGCTCCAAGACGATGAGGACGGTGTCCTCCGCGTCCTGGTAACGGACCGACGATTCGAAGCGTGGGCTGCACAGGAGCGCATCGATCCGCCCTGCAATGTTAAAGACTTCGTGGCCCGCAAACCACCGTGTTCTTGTCGGGTGCCCGTCTCGAGCACTTGACGATATCATCCCGACTGAGGCCCCGTCGCGTTTCGAGTAACGGATTCCATCGAGGGCGACATCCGCACGCCGGGATGTTCGCGTCCTGATCTAGCGTGGCGCGCCACGATCCACATGACATCGGAGTGCGAAGACCTGCCTGCCGTTGGGCCGGATGGCACGCTTCGGGGCTGATGATCATTTCGCTCGGCCCAAAATCGGGTGCCGGGCGTGATCAAGCCGTCAGCGATCGCAACCGGTGCTGTCGTCGGTCGCTTGCTGCCGCCCGACCTCGCGCGGACCGCACGCGTCTTGTTGGTCAGTCATTTCGAGGAGGGGGCGCATATCGTTGTACTGCGACAGATAACACCAGCTGGCATCGGGCATCGACGCGGTGGCCACCGCCGTTACGGTGAAAAACGCGGCTGCCAAGCCGACCGCCGCGCGATAGCCCACCGGTGGCGCCTCGTCCAAAGCAGGCGGTGTGCCGAAATCCTCCATCGGGGGGTGCGGGCGATTCAGGGGTCGCATGCAGATCGTCCGAGGCAACTAAAGACTTGTGGGCGACGTCGGTCGTCGGAGGGTTATCGGGCGGGGCAGCGTGTCGCCGAGCGCGGCTGCCTCGCTTCGCGTATAGAAGCATCCGGCACGAAGAAAGCCTGCAACGATCGAGCCCTTGACCCGCGCGACGCGCCCTGCGGCGTTGCGAGCTTCGACGACGTCGTCGGGCAATCCGTCGAGCAGGTGGATCGGGGCGGCCTGCCCGTGGACGTCACGGGATCTGTAGACCGCGCCCGTTTCGGTATCGAGAAATCCCCGGGTGAAGGCGTGCGCGCGGTTGCCGGCACTGACACCGCCGGTCCCTTTGCATGCCCCGTTGTCCCGAACGAGCGTCTGTTCGGTCACATGATGCATCGCCGTACCTCTTGCGCGTCGGCAGCCGCGGAAGTCAGTCGGCGAGCCTCGCCAGACCCACGAGGTCGGGCTTCGTCAGCCAGCTCCGGTAGCTCGCGCCGCGGAAGACCGGGGATCGATGCGACAGCACTCGTCGCCCGGCAAGCCATTCATCGAGCAGCGAGCTTCTGGAGGGCTTGAAGCGCGACGTCGGATGCGTGCACAGGCTGTCACCGAGGTACTCGAGCGCCACGCGGAGCTTTTGTCCCCCCGTGGGCTTCGGCGACTCGGCGGACCCGTGGCTCACGCCCGCCGTCGGCGGCCGTTCCAAGCGCTTCGGCGTGCGTTCGAGATGCTTCGTTTTCAGTGCTTCTCTCGTCTTGCGCGCTGCTATGAGGACAAGGAACTGCGGGATGCGCGCATCGCCCTTGAGTTGCGCGAGCGTGCTCTCGAAGATTTCGCGCGCCACTTCCGGATCTGTTCGCGTCTCGCGCGCAAGGGACTCGATGACCGTCTGGTTATCGACCGTCGGACTACTTCCATTGATTCGGCTACTCATGTTGATGACTCGCCTTTAGCTATCGCGATTCCCGGAACCGGGCAGCACCCGCTCGACCGCACAAAGTACTTCCATCGGAGCATCCCGCTTCCTCGCGCTGACGCGGTTGAGCGCCTGCTTGCACGACCCTGAGTTCCGATTCACTCATCACGGCTTGGCGTCCTTGACCACGGATTCACGAAGCTCTTTGCGCTCCTCGGGCGTCATCTTGCTGATGTTCTTGATCGGCGCGACAGCCTTGGTATCCTTGTCGACGGGACGACTGCCGTGGGGTATTTGCATCGACAGCTCGGCTGCGGCGGCTTCCTTGCCGGCGTCCTTGTTCTTGTTCATCCCGACCGCTTCCGTGCTCGTGGGCATGGCTGCGCCACTCGAGTTACGAGAAGCCGCTTCCATCGCCTTCTCCTTCGCCGCGAAATCGGAGGCCTTCTTCTGCGTCTCGCTTGCCTTGCTGTCGGTTGCCTTGCTGTCGGTCGCTGTCGGCTGACCGAATGCGGCGAAGCCGCTCAGCGCGACCGTCGCGCCGAACAGCAGAACCAGCGGTGCCTTCATTGACATCTTCATCGAATTTCCTTTCGTCGGTAGACCCGGTTTGATCGGACCGAAGTGGCGTCTCGTGACGACTGCCTCCGCGTCCTCCACGCCGCAGATGATGGAGGAGCGCGTAGCCGGTGTATTTCACGAAAGGCGCGTCCGTTGCAGAAAGCGATGATGAAAAGGGGCAATCGAGCCGGCCGCGGCCGGCGGCCGCGTGCGCCGGGGCTCCCGCATTCTGGAAGCGCAAGCGACTGAGACGCGCTGCCAACGACGAACCTGTGCCTTGCAAACGTTCAATCGTTCGCGAGAGCTTCCGTACGCGGCTTTGAGGCGGGTAAACGCACTTCATTCGACTCGAGAAGCGCTGCCAGGTACGAGTGGCCCGCCTTCCAGCGTCCGGCTTCCATCAGAGCCGTGGTCGTGTCCAGCATCCGGTTTGCAAATCCCCATTCGTTGTCGTACCACGCGGACACCTTCACGAGGCGTCCGGCAACTTTGGTGAGCGTTGCATCGAACGTCGCCGATGCCGGGTCGTGGTTGAAGTCGACCGACACCAGCGGCGCCAGGCTGTAAAACAGGATGCCCGCGAGCGGACCGGTTTCGGAGGCCTCTTTCATCACTGCGTTGATTTCCTCTACGGTCGTGTCACGCGCGGCCACGAACGAGAGCTCGAGCAGCGCGACGTTGCTCGTGGGAACGCGGATGCCGTTGCCCTCGAGCTTGCCCGCAAGCTCCGGCAGTATGCGTCCGATCGCGGCGGGAGCGCCGGTCTTGACCGGGATCATGCTCATGGTCGCCGACCGCGCGCGACGCAGGTCGTCGTCGTGGACATCGGTGAGCGTCTGATCGCTGGTGTACCCCTGCACGCTGGTCACGATGCCGCTGACGATGCCGATGCTCCGATCGAGCGGCTGCGCCACCGGGGCGAGGCAGTTGGTGGTGCACGACGCGTTCGAAATGACCGTATGCCAGGGCTTGAGGGTCCGGTGATTGACGCCGTAGACGACCGTCGCGTCGACGGCCTCATCGCCCAGCGCTGAAATGACGACTTTCCTCGCGCCGCCTTTGAGGTGCGCGGACGCCTTCGCCTTCGTTGTGAACCGTCCGGTACATTCCATCACCACGTCGATCCCGAAATCGCTCCACGGGATTCGAGACGGATCGGGTTGCGCAAACACCTTGATGTAATCGCCCCCGACGGTCATGACATTGCCGTCCAGGTCGACTCGGACCGGAAACCTACCGTGGACGGTGTCATAGCGCGTCAGATGGACGCTTGCTTCCGCGCTCGCGAGATCATTGATCGCGACGATCGCGATATCGTGCTTTCGCTGCTCGTAGTGCGCGCGCAAGATGTTGCGGCCGATCCGGCCATAACCATTGATTGCAACTCTGATGGTCATCCGATCTTCCTCTCGTGTGGTCGGGCTTCGGCGGTCGAGCGTCGCACGCGTCGTGACTCCGCGCCGTCATCGACCGGCACGGCTGACGCTCCGTCGCTTGCCGCTGCGGTCGGGCTGAGACTTGCGGCGTTGGTGCAGTAAGCGCAACAGGACCAGAATCGAGCCGCCCGGCAGCGCCGCAAGGATGAGATACGGGGCGACTCGGCGCGCCACTCCGCGGTACTTCTGGTACGTGAGATGGAGCCCCGACAGCGCCTCGTGCCGGCGTAGGCTGGAGAGCTGGCCGACGGCTTGGCGGCCGATCGTCCGAAGTCGTGATGTGCTGGAGTGCGTGTCGTTGAGCATTGCCGAACGTGGCGCGACCAACTTCGTCGCCGCTGCGAGCCGTGAAACTGAACCTGGTTGTGTGAATGATCGCCGGTCCGACCGCCCCGGTATGTCACGAACGGCGCAGCACTTGACCGAAGCATTCATCAGCTGAACGTGGCGGTGCCGGGTCCGAATTGCACGTCGTTCGTCGTGCTCGGTTTCTTCAAGACATGCGACGGACATTCAATACAGCGCGCGGTTGGCGGATGACGATGCGCGCTGCCTGCGAGTGTCGGCTAACGCCGCCACGCGATCCTTGGGGGAGCGATGAAGAACGGCTGGCGGGCGGTGCCCGCCGAATTGAACTCACTTACGCGCGACGGTCGCGCGATGTGGCGCGTTGCCCTCACGGCAGTCGCGAAGTCCGTAGGCCTCGACCGGTCGAGCGGATGGCGTGGCGGCGTTCAGCTTTTCATCGCGACAGTGGCTTTCGTCCTGGCCGGCTGCGCCGCAACCTATCCGATGATGCCACCGCCGGCGCTTTATACAGGCGCACAGGCGAGACCGCTCTTCACCGACCTACCGGCCGACGATCAGAAACCACCTCTGGACCTTCTCTACATCACCGATCGCGCACCGTCGACGGGTACCGATCCGGAAGAACCGTACACGTCGGAGCGGGCGCGCTCAATAGCCTTCGGGTCGACGACAGTCGAGTTCGGCGCCGCCGTCCCGTGGGACGTTCTCGTCAAGGAGAGCACCACCATGCGACGCGGAGGGCTCGAGCTGACGCTTGGTCCGACGCGGGAGCTCGGGCGCTTTCCCCCCATTCCCTACGAGATCGCCGTCGTTCCGGGAGGTATCGCGCGGAAGCAGTCGATCATCGACGCGCATGAACAGGCGAAGCGAACGTTGCAGTCGGAGATCGAGCGAAGACTGGTGGACGCACGCCGAAAGGAGGTCGTCCTTTTCATCCATGGCTACAACAACACCTTCGAGGACGCGGCCGTGACGATGGGCGAGCTCTGTCACTACATGGGGCGCGACTTCGTGTGCGGCATCTTCACATGGCCGGCGGGCGGCCGGCGCGGCATCCTGTTCGGGTACAACGTCGATCGCGAGTCCGGCGAATACGCGGTCGAGGATCTGCGGAAGACCATCCGAATCGTCGCCCAGACGCCAGGCGTGGAGAAGATTCATTTCATCGCCCACAGTCGGGGAAACGACGTTCTCGCCACCGCGCTGGCGGAGCTCGCCGTCGAAGCTTATGGGCTCGGACGATCGCTTGCCCAACAGTTTCACATCGCCAATGTCGTTCTCGCCGCGCCCGACATCGATGCCGACGTTGCGCTGAGCAAGATCTTCAAGGTGTTCTCCGATCCGGACCTTCCGTTTCGGGGAGCTCCCGACCCCGGTGTCGTCCTCGAGCCACAGTCGCGATTCAACGTCACCATTTACGTATCGCCGGACGACAAAGCGCTTGCGACATCGAGCTGGTTATCCGGAAGTTTCGCCAGGCTCGGACGCATCGACGCGAAGATGCTGACGTCCCATGAGATCGACGAGATTCGCATGCTGGGGGCAGTCGACGTTGTGCAGGTCCGTGGCAAGACCGACTTCTTCGGGCACGACTACTTCGTTTCCAACCCGGAAGTGAGTTCAGACATCATCGCGGTGCTGCGCTACGGGCTCAAGCCCAACGAGCCGGGACGGCCGCTCCAACCGATCGATGGGCCTTTCTGGGCGATATTGCCGGCGGATTCGAGCGCTGCGACGAACTAGTCGACGATCGACATGAACGACGTGCGATCGCCGCGTCAAGTGACAGCTACAATCGCGAAGGCCAGCGGCCTCGCCGCATTGACGCTCCTCGTCGTCGGCCTCGGGGGGTGGGGCGCGCTTCTGCTCGCGTTCGCGGGCCCGAGCGCCCCGATCTTGCGGATCGGTTTGATCGTCGCATTCTGCCTCGCATCCGCAGGGACCGTCGTTGCGATCTTTCTGCGGCGATGGCGCTGGCAGGCGATCGCCACCTTCCTCGCGGTGTTCGCGCCACTCGTGCTGTTGTGGACGAGCCTCGAGCCCACCAACAATCGCGACTGGCAGTCGAGCGTCGCCGTGCTGCCGTACGCGACGGTCGCGGGCGATTACGTCACGGTCCACAACATCCGCAATTTCGATTACCGCAGCGAAAACGACTACACGATCGCCTACTACGACAAGACCTTCGACGTCTCGAAACTCGAGTCAGTCGATATCGTCACGTCCTACTGGATGGGTCCTGCCGTCGCCCATGTCTTCGTCAGCTTCGGCTTCGCCGGCGACGACTATCTCGCGGTCTCCATCGAAGTGCGCAAGTCGAGAGGGAAGGCGTATTCGACGCTCGCGGGCTTCTTCCGTCAGTACGAGCTCATCTACGTCGTGGCCGACGAGCGCGACGTGATCCGATTGCGCACGAACTATCGACACGATCCTCCCGAAGACGTCTATGTGTACCGGTCGAGGAGCTCCCCCGAAGCCGCGCGGCGGCTCTTCATGGAGTACATGGAACGGCTCGACCATCTGAGGACGCACCCCGAGTTCTACAACACGCTGACCACCAACTGCACAACCGACATCTGGATGGACGATCGCGTGAACCCTGGACGGGTCCCTCTGAACTGGAAGGTCATCGTGAGCGGCTACCTGCCGGAGTACCTCTACCAGGAAGGGCGGCTCGAGGACACCGGCCTGTCTTTTCCCGCGCTCGAGCGTCGCGCACACGTCAACGCACGTGCGCGGGACGCCGACTCAGCGACAGACTTCTCCCGGCGTATACGAGCGTGGAGCGACGTCGCCAGGGGCTAGCTGCCACATCTGCATGCGCCGCCAGGCGCCCGGGCTCATGCGCACCGTGGCGGTGAACATGCGTGTGAAGTGGCTCTGATCGGCGAAGCCACAGGCAAGCGCGATCTCGGCCAGCGACAATAGCGGGTCGCGCAATTGTTCCTTGGCGATTTCGAGTCGGTGCGCCAGAAACCATCGATGCGGTGGTACACCGGTCGACCGCCGGAAAGCGCGCGCAAAATGGCGAACCGACAATCCGCACTCCTCTGCAAGCCAGCTCAGCGGAACCTGCGTCGCGAGATTCGCCGTCATCAGCTCCTTCGCTCGGCGCAATTGCCATGGCGCCAGGCCGCCGCGGGCAACGGCCAGTTCCTTGCGCAAACCGACATTCTCGAGTTGCAGCTGGTTCTTGAGCTCGCGGATCTCGCTGAGCGCGTGCCGCAGCTCGGCGTTGGCCCGCTCGAGCTCCGAAGTGCGCCCCTCGATGTTCCGTTGGAGCTCGCGCGCGGCGCGCGCCCGGTCCGCGAGCAGCTGCGCTTCCTGCAGACTCAGCGCTGCGTGATTGGCTCCAACACCGAGCAGCAGCTTCTCCAACGGCGTAGGGAACTCCGGGCGTCGCGCGCCGGCCACCAGAAAGCCAGCGTCCGTTTCCAACCCCAGGCGCACGCGCGCAATCGAGATCTCGCTGTCCAGGCTCGATAGTCTTCCCCGCAACGGCGGGACGGCGAGCGACAAAACCGGATTTGCGTGAACCGGTTTGTCGCGTCGTGCGAACTCGACGGCAGCTTCGCGAGACCGTCGGCTGCGGATCAGCACGAGCGGCTTGTCGCTGGTCGGATCCTTTAATATCACATAAGCGAACTCGAGCTTCAGGATGCGCAGCATCACGTCGAGTAGCGCGCCGGCGACTTGTCGCACCGTTCTTCCATTCGCGATCGCCGGAATCGCGAGCACGCTGATCAGGCCGCGAATGCCCGATCTGAGGATGTCCGTGTCCGCGACGATTGTCTCGGGGTTCGATCGCGCTAGAGACGCCGTCCTATGGGCCATTTGACCATCCCCCATCGTGTGGACGCAGCACTCGCAGTTCTCGCGCGGAAGTCTGCCACGCAACTGATCGGCTGTCATTGCCATGCGCGCTACAAAAATCGACTCTGTGTGCGATTGAAAATGTTGCACGACGAAAAACGACTCTACGGCCGATTGAAAAAATTGCACGCCGCCAAAAATGACTATGCGACCGGTTAAAAAATTTGCGTCTCGCAATCGACTCTGCGTGCCAATTGAAAAATTTGCACGCCCGAGCGAGCGCTCGAGTAGGCGCAATGAAAGGCGCCACCGGAAGGACCGCGACGTCAGCGATTTGCAAAGCTCCGTCATCCCGTGAACTGGTGCGGCAACGATTTGGCCACTTATCGAGGTTGAGGATGATCTTGATCGCTGTGTGAGGCGACGCCGTTGATCGCGGCCGCGATGAGCCGCCGCAAGCACCCGATGCAGCGTCCGCTCGCTGCAGTCCTCCCGGGAAATGGGGGCCTTTTTACTTACGCATTTCCGCTCGTCACCGACCAGATGACGAGAAGCGCGATGGCGGCAATCAGCACTTGCAGCGTGCGCTCAAGAAAGGTCCAGATCGACGACCGCGGCATGTTCGTTATCTGTGCGGTGGGCGAGGGACGGCAACCGCGCTACCCGGATGGTGGGTTGCAGGAGAGGAAAGCCGGCTCACCGCGTGAGCAGTGAGCCGGCAAGAGCCGAATGCCCAGGGAGGAGGCTGGAGCTGATTCGGCAGGGAGACACCACCATTCGGAGCTTGTAATTCAGTCGCCGATGATGAGGCGAGGATATGCGTGTGGCCTGATCATCGTCTTCGCGAATCCTGCACGCCCCTTGATTGATCCTGTGTGCCGGAGAGCCGCCAGGGCCCTGGCCCCCCAAAACGCTATCGCCCACTGCTGCGAGCGATCAGCGCTCATCGAGCTTGACCAGGTTCATCATCGTCTGAATCCCCGTCCATAGCGCCATCAGGGAGGCCCATACCGCCAGGCCGCCATTGCTCAAACCGAGAACCGTCACGTCGACCATGCTGAGAGCTCCGCGAACCGTGAGAGTGAAGACGTCACGGATGATGAACCCGCGCGTTCTCGCGGTATTTCTTGAATTGAGCGCCTCTTGTTGGAATGGCTCGCTATCACAGGAAAGCTGTCATTTGGCTGGCGCGTGGCCACTGCCGACCCTTTGTCCGGCCAAGCAGCGAAGTTATCGATCCGCTCTCAACGGCCGAGCTGATCTTCGGCGACTGGAACCTTTCGCAACAGTTGCGTGATTCGGCGCAGTGGCAGGCGCGCTGCTCTCCCAGCAGGGCGAAATTCGTCCGGATCACGATTGGCGAAGAGCGGATCGCGCATGCAGGCAAGGTTGCCGGCGAAATCGACGAGCATCTCCCATTCGAGTGCCGCGAGCACGAGCTCTTCGCCGCTGTCCAGCGGTTGATCGGCGTCGACGGATCGCCGTATTGGCATCCAGCGCCATCCACGGCGATTCGGCCGCAGTCGCGCGACGGACTCTCGCCCGGCGCGCTTCGGCGCGCTCGCGCCCATATCGAAGAGCACTTCTTCGAGAAAGTACGAACCCATATGCTGGCCCGCATCGCCGAGCTCTCGCTAAGACATTTCAACCGCGCGTTCATGCAGAGCACCGGCTTTTCGCCACATCAATTCATCCTGCGGCAGTGCGTCGCCTTTGCCACCGACCCTTCTGAAAACGACCAAGCGCCTGATCGCCCAAATCGCCCTCGACGCGGGTTTCGCGGATCAGAGCCATTTCAACCGGACCTACGTCGCGGTTACCGGTGAGACGCCGAGCGCTTTTCTCGGGCGTCAGGGCTGAAGCCGACACGAGGCGCATCAAACGGAGGACGAGCGGGTCGACTGATCAGAATGGCCGAAACGAACAAACCGCGCGCCAAACCGGAAATACGCGCCTAAGTGACGCGGGCGATCATTCAACCGATCGTCGAGGGCATCGATGTCGACGCTGCGAAATCCCGGGGAATTCACCCGTGACCGGCGAAGCGCATCGGCCCGGCGCCATATCGCGCGCGAGCTTGCGCGCTCATCAGCTACGGAGAGGACGATGATTCGGAGGAAAGTTGAAGAGGCTCTCGAAATGATGCGCGTGTATCTGGTGGAATGCGCCTCGCAGGACGACTGGGGCGACCATCGGGCAGACGAGCTCGCACAAACGATCCGCGCCTGGCTGCACCAATCGTCGGGAGAACTGCGTCAAACGGTGCCGGAGCGTTCGGCGAAGCTTCCTTGGGATGTATTCCATCGCGCTGTCCGATTCGTCAATGACAACCTGGACACCAAGCTCAAGTGGGAGGAAATCGCGACCGAGGTCGGGCTCGATCCGTTCACGTTCGGTCGCGCCTTCAAGCAATCCGCGGGCATGACGCCGCACCAGTACGTGATCCGCTGCCGCCTTCGTCGCGCAATGAAGCTGCTCGCGCACGACGAAATCGCGCTCGCCGACGTCGCGCTCGAGGTCGGCTGCTCTTGCCAGAGCCATCTGACCACGCTGTTTCGAAAGCACCTCGGGACGACGCCGGGCGCCTTTCGGCTGTCGGCACGCCAGCAGCGACAGCGCAGCCCACGTGTCTCCGCGGCTAACGCCATACGCACGGTGGGTCGCGAGGTGATCGGCGGTCGGCGTTCACAACCGATCTCCATTGGATTGCAGGCACAGTAGGCGCACCGCACCATATCGCTATCCTTCGGACGACGCCGTCGAGCGCAATCGCTCGGCGGCGACGGCGCTTTATCCTGCTTAGGCAGGTATGGCAGTGCTGCCGGTCTCGCCCGCCGTAATTCCGCGTCGCGTCTAGTTTGTTCAAACCGCGCGCAATTCATCAAATACGGGGTCCCGATGACCAGCGATCATCGGATCAAGTCTCGCCGAGCCGGTCGGGTCGTGGTAGTTTGTGCGCCGGGTGCCGGAGCCGATGATGCGCCAAGAGCGCGGCCCACCGTAGGACAGGGTGCAGGTCCGGAATCATTCAAGGAGGAATTCCCATGTTGTTCCGACATATCGCTGCAACCGCCATGGTGGTCGCGGCCGGTGCTGCCGGCGCCGCCGAGGAGCCCGTGATCGGATTGATCACGAAGACCGAAACCAATCCTTATTTCGTCGCGATGAGGGATGGCGCCGCGGCCGAGGCAAAAGCCAAGGGTGCGAAGCTCCTCACCGCGGCGGGCAAGAGCGTCACGGACAACGCGAGCCAGGTCACCGCGCTCGAGAACATGGTCGCCGCCGGCGCCAAGACGATCCTCATCGTGCCGAGCGACACCAAGGCGATCGTGCCCGCGCTGCGCAAGGCGCGCGAGAAGGGGGTCCTCATCATCGCGCTCGATACCGCGCCCGATCCGATGGATGCCGCGGACGCGCTGTTCGCGACGGACAACTACGAGGCCGGCGTGCTGATCGGCCAGTACGCGAAGACGGCACTCGGCGACAAGCGGCCGGTCATCGTGACGCTCGACGGCGTCCCCGGGGTTTCAGTCGCCACCCAGCGTCACAACGGATTCATGCGCGGCTTCGGGTTGAACGCCCCCGATGCGAAGGCGGCTCAGCTCGGCACCGATCCCGCCATCGCGTGCGCGGCAGACAGCTTCTTCGATCAAACGAAGGGCCAGACCGCCATGGAGAATTGCCTTCAGAAAAGCCCGGATGTCAATCTCGTCTACACCGTCAACGAGCCCGCGGCGGCGGGCGCCTTCAACGCGCTCAAGAAGGCCGGCAAGGATAAGGGCGTAACCATCGTGTCGATCGACGGCGGCTGCGATGCCATGAAAAATCTCAGCAGCGGGATGATCATCGCGACCTCGCAGCAATATCCGATCAAGATGGGCGCCATGGGCGTCGAGGCGGGCGTCGAGTACGCGAAGACCGGCAAGAAGCCCAGCGGCTACACCAACACGGGTGTGACGTTGATCACGAGCAAGCCGCTCAACGGCGTGGCCAGCAAGGACGTGAAGACCGGCACCGATCTGTGCTGGGGCAAGAAGTGACGGCGTAGTCGTACCGGTCGAGTCCGCGGCGTCGATGGCCCTTTCGCGGGTGCCGCACTGGACGGCACCGCATGCGCCGGTGCTGGCGCCTTTGGTGGCGCTCGTCCTGACCTGCGCGTTCTTCGCGACGCAGTCCCCGCGCTTCCTCTCGCTGCAGAACTTCTCGCTCATCCTGCAGCAGGTGATGGTCGTTGGCGTCATCGCCATCGGCCAGACGCTCATCATTCTGAGCGCGGGGATCGATCTGTCGTGCGGCATGGCCATGGCGCTCGGTGGCATCGTGATGACCAAGCTCGCGGTCGCGAGCGAGATGAACGTCTACCTCGCGATCCTCTGCGGATTGGCCGCGACGGTTGCGATCGGCTTGACGAACGGGCTCCTCGTCACCCTGGTGCGGCTGCCGTCTTTCATCGTGACGCTCGGCACGATGAACATCGCCTTGGCGCTGACGCAGATCTATTCAGGCTCGCAGACGATTACCGAGGTGCCGAGCGAAATGACCTGGCTCGGCAATACCTTCTCGCTCGGCGAAGCTGAGATCAGCTACGGCACCGTGCTGATGCTGATCCTGTATGCCCTCGCGTGGCTCGCGCTGCGAAACACCGCACCCGGCCGTCACGTCTACGCCGTCGGGAACGATCTCGAGGCGGCACGCTTGACCGGCATCGCGACGCGCGCCGTCCTCATCGGCGTCTACACGGTTGCCGGACTCACGTATGGAATCGCAGCGCTGCTCGCGGTCGCACGCACGGGAGTCGGGGATTCGCAGGCCGGCGAGACCGAGGCGCTCGATGCGATCACCGCGGTAGTACTCGGGGGGACCAGTCTCTTCGGCGGACGCGGCGTCGTGCTGGGATCGCTCCTCGGCGCGCTCATCGTCGGTGTGTTCCGCAACGGTCTGACGTTGATGGGCGTCTCGTCCATCTATCAGGTCCTGATCACCGGAATTCTGGTGATTCTTGCAGTATCCGTCGACAAGCTCTCGCGTCCGAAAGGCTATTGAAGCATGAGCGAGCACGTGACGGCGGCGACGGTCTCGACCCACGGACGGGCCCCGGCGGTGCTCGAAGCGCGCCGCCTCGTCAAGCGCTACGGCAAGGTCACGGCGCTGGATGGCGTCGACTTCGAATTGCGCGCTGCCGAGATCCTCGCGGTGATCGGCGACAACGGCGCGGGGAAGTCGCAGCTCATCATGGCCCTTTCCGGTGCGATGATTCCCGATGAAGGTGAGGTGCGGCTCGACGGCAAGCCGGTCAACTTCCGCTCGCCGATCGAGGCACGTCTGCATGGCATCGAAACCGTCTACCAGGGACTCGCCGTTGCACCCGCGATGACCATTGCCGAGAACCTGTTTCTCGGGCGCGAGATCCTCAAGCCCGGGATCCTGGGCCGCCTGCTGCGCATTCTCGACAAGGAGCAAATGCTCGAGCTTTCGAAGCAGTACATGGCGAGCCTTCACATCGGCGTCCACTCGATGTCGCAAGCCGTTGAAACGCTCTCCGGCGGTCAGCGCCAGGCAGTCGCCGTCGCGCGGAGCGCCGCCTTCGCGCGGCACGTGGTAATCATGGACGAGCCCACGGCGGCCCTTGGCGTGAAGGAAGGGAACACGGTGCTGGAGCTGATCCGCAAAGTCCGCAATCGCGGCCTCGCCGTGATCCTGATCAGCCACAACATGCCCCACGTGTTCGAGATCGCCGACCGCATCCACATCCAGCGCCTCGGAAAGCGCGCCGCCGTCGTCGACCCGAAGCGGATCAGCATGTCGGAGGCAGTCGCGGTCATGACCGGAGCCCGACGTGTCGACGACCTTCCGCGCGACGTGCTCGCGCATTGATCAGTCGCGATTCACCACTTCGAATACCGGCGCCCGTTCGAAGTCGCTCGGGGTGACGTTCAGGTGGTCCGGCGCGGACAGCTGCCCGACGCCGAGCTGGGTCGGTGGGATCGGATGTCCCACCATCATGAACGCCTGCGCGAGCAAGCTCGTGCAGACGAAACGCCTGACACCGTACTCGGTTGCGCTAGACCCGGGCCGCAAGCGTCTTGGCGTTTTCAACCCGAGCAGAATCCTTGCCATGGCCAAGGCGTGCGCGAGGTCGTACGGGTCTCCGATCCTGTCGATGACCCAATCGGCAAGCCCGTTCCGTTCCGCCTCATGGAGGAACACCGGGCGCAATGCCCGTACCCGCATGCCATCGAACTCGGAAAGGGGAACCGCACGAACGCCTTCCGAGATATCCGCTTCGACGACGCAGCGCGGATTCGGTCCGTCTTCGAGCGGGCCCACGTACAGCGCGACGTGCGACCAGGCGGAGCCAGTGAGGAGCCTCACGAGAGCTGCCAGACGAGTGATGCCCTGCGTAAGGAGCACGTCGCCGCGCACGAGCGTCGAACTGAGCGATTTCGCATCGCGGATCGGCGCCCGTCCACGTGGCTTGAGTGGCTGCGCGAGATAGCGCGCGAGCGCATCGGCGATCCACGGGTGTCGCGCGAGAAAATCATTCGGCAGGGACTCGTGGATCTGGGACATGCCCGTAGCTTGCGCCGCAAGCATGTCGTCGCTGTGCCATGGCACCGCGGCGCAATCGCGCCTGACACCGAAGGATGTCAGTAGTGATCGCCGACCGGACGACGCGTATCACGACGGACGAGCACGTCCGTCGCTTCGGTCAGTTGTCCGCCAGGATCTCGTGTACCGCCGCGAGAAGCTCTTCCTGCGTGAACGGTTTCGGCAGAACCTTGCGTACGCGCAGCCGGTACGCAGCGTCCTTCGATGCGCCGAGTCCGCGCCTGAACCGAGCCGAGATCAGCATGATCGGGGCCTTGTACAACTCCTGCATCCCACGAATCAGTGCCCCGGCGCCACGTGGACTCGACACGTTGGCAATGACGAGTCGCGGCGCGCGCTTCGGTGCCGGAGCAGCACCCGCGGCCGCGATCACGGAAAATCCCGCCTCCGTGAGCCACCCTTTCACGAGCTCCCGGATAAGATCGTCGGATTCGACGATAACGATGTGACCCGCTTGTTTCAACTATTGCCTTTCCCGTGCATGCCAACCGACGCCGCGACTTGCTCGCACGTCGCAACGCTCCCCCTTGCATTGAGGACCTCCCGTCTCACTGCAGTGCGTCGAGAGCCGGGATCGAATATGTCAGCTGACACGAACCGTCACGTCCGGTACATTTTCGGGATGCGCCTCCCCGTTACCGTGATAGGCCCTGGCTCGCTTCGTCAGTAGGAATATGCGTTCCTCACGGCCCCGTGCGGCGTCGTCCCAGGTGGGCTCGGCGCAGGCAGGTATCGCAGATCCCAAGGGAGTCGAAGCACGACTGGCGGGAGAGCACCGCCTGCTCGAGATGATCGCCAGAGGCAAGCCGCTCGGCGAAACGCTCGACGCGTTGTGCCGCCTGGTCGAGCAGACCGTGCCCACGTGGCAGGCGTCGATTGCGATGATCGACCGCCACGCCGGCACGGTATGGATTGGCGCGGCACCGACCCTTCCCAAAGGTTATATCGCCGCGACCGACGGATCGCGTATCGATCCGAGCTACGCACCCTGGGGTCTCGCAGCCCAGGGGCAACAGGTGATCGCATCGGACATCGTTGCCGATACGCGGTGGTCCTCGGAGTATCGTGGGCTCGCATTGCACCATGGTTTGCGCGCGTGCTGGTTGACTCCGATCAAGTCCTCGAGCGGCGAGCTGTTGGGCGTGTTCGAAATCTACCTTCGTCGACCGGGCGACCCGTCGACGAGGCCGGAAACGGCGATCGCTCCATTCGTGCATCTCGCGGGCGTCGCGATCGAGCGGGCCCAGGCCATGCCGGGCGAAGTGATCGAGGAGATGCTCAATTCGGTGGTCCGCTCCGAAGAACGCTTCGCGCGTGCGATGGACGCCGCCGGACATGGACATTCGGAATGGAACGTCGATACGGGCGAATTCCACGTCTCGCCACGGCTGCTGGAGATCTGCGGCCATCCGGCCGGTACGACGTTCCGCGATCGGGAGCACTGGCTGCGAAGCTTCCCGATTCACCCCGACGATCGCGCGAAGTGGAGCGCGGCGGTCTCGGGCTCCGACAGTTTCAGGATCGAGGTCCGCATTGTCGTCAACGGAGAGACGCGGTGGGTCGAGAAGCAGTACATAGCCCAGCGCGACGCATCGGGCCGGCCGGCGATGTGGACCGGGCTGACGACCGACATCACGGATCGCAAGCGCGCCAGCGAAGCCGTGCGCGAGAGCGAAGCCCGCTTCCGCAGCCTGACTGAGCTGTCCTCCGATTGGTACTGGGAGCAGGACGAGAACCTTCGCTTCTCCTATCTGTCGGACCAGGCCAATTACCTCACCGGCTACTCGGGACAATCGTCGATCGGCAAGCTGCGCTGGGAGATGGCGAATACGATGCCGCTGACATGCACCTGGGCCGAGCACCAGGCCGTTCTCGCTGCGCGGTTGCCCTTTCGCGAGCTGGAAATGGCCCGCGTCGCGCCGGATGGGACGGTCTGGTATCTCAGCATCAACGGCGCGCCGCTCTTCGACGAGGGCGGGCGTTTCAAGGGTTACCACGGTACGGGACGCAACATCACGGAGCGCAAGCGGATCGAGGAGCAGCTGCGCTCGCGCCAGGAAATGCTCGATCTCGCGCAGAAATCGGCAGGCGCCGTGCCATGGCAACGGCGCTACGACGTCGAGGACGCCGCCCAGAACCGATGGTCGAGCGATATGGCGGCACTGTTCGGCGTGCCTGAGGGCTCGTCCTGGTGCACGCCGTCGGACTTGCTCAAACTCATTCACCCGGATGACCGGCCCTCGGTCGAAGACACGCTCAATTTGGGACGGGAGTCCGGTGAAATCGACGTTGAATATCGGGTGTTGCGGCCGGACGGCTCGATCCGCTGGCTGCAACAAAAGGGGCGGGTCTTCAAAGGTGCCGACGGCAAACCGGAGCGCGCGATCGGCTTCATGTTCGACGTTACGCAGAAGCACAAGTCAGAAGACGAGCTGGCACGCCTCGAGAAGCAGTTGCGCCTGGCGCAGCGCCTCGAGTCGATGGGGACGCTCGCGGGGGGCATCGCGCACGACTTCAACAACATCCTAGGTGCGATCCTCGGCTACGGTGAGATGGCGTTGCGCGATGCCCCCAAGGTGAGCCGCCTCAGGCGCGATCTGACCAGCATCATGACCGCCGGCGAACGCGGGCGCGCGCTCATCGATCGCGTTCTCGCATTCAGCCGCAGCGGGCTCGGCGAGCACGTCGCCGTGCACGTCCAGAAGGTAGTGAGCGAGGCGATCGAGCTCCTCGCGGCGAAGCTGCCGGAAGGTGTCTACGTTCAGACGCATTTCCACGCCGGTCGCGCGGCGATTCTCGGCGACGCGACGCAGGTACACCAGGTGCTGATGAATCTTGGGACGAACGCCGTGCAGTCGATGCCCTCGGGAGGAACCTTGTCGGTCTCGCTCGAGGCGGTTCGCAGTGAAGCGCGCACCACGACGATCGGCAACGTGCGAGCAGGAGATTATGTCGTGCTCACCGTGGCGGATTCGGGCACCGGCATTCCGCGGGAGATCGTCGACCGGATCTTCGATCCGTTCTTCACGACCAAGGAAGTCGGTACCGGTACGGGGCTCGGGCTGTCGCTCGTGCACGGCATCGTGGCCGAGCTCGGCGGCGCCATCGATGTGGTCAGCACGCAGGGTCAGGGGAGCGAATTTACCGTGTACCTCCCGCGCTCCGGTGACGCAGCAGATCCTGCCGCACCCGCCGAGGTGGAAGACGCCCCATTGCCGCGCGGCGACGGTCAACGTGTGATGATCGTCGACGACGAAGCGCCGCTGTGCAAAGTGGCCGCACGGGCGCTGGAGGATCTCAGTTACGCGCCCACGACGTTCACTTCCAGCACGGCCGCACTGGCGGCGTTCCGGAAGAACCCCGAGCGCTACGATGCGTTGATCGCCGACGAACGCATGCCCAGGATGTCCGGCATCGCCATGATCAAGGAAGTGCGCGGGCTGCGCAGCGCGCTACCCATCCTGCTCGTCACGGGTTACGTGGATCAGGACGTTGTGCGGCGTGCGCGCGATGCCGGCGCCGACGAGGTCCTGAAGAAACCGCTGTCGGCGCGCGACCTCGCGACGAGTCTCGCTCGAGTCCTGCGTCGCTAGGCCGCGCTGTCGGACGATCGTCCTCCACTCACCGATACCGGCGGCGACAAGCGCTCGGCGTCTCCCCGGTGACCGCGGCGTAGGTCCTGCTGAAGTGACTCTGGTCGGCGAAGCCGGCGTCGAGTGCAATCTCGGCGAGCGCACGGTTGGTGGTCTCGAGCAATCGCGTCGCGAAGCTGACACGCTGCCGCGTGACGTATTGGTGCGGCGAGGTCCGGATGCTCTGCCGGAAGGCGCGATTGAAATGTCCGGGAGACAATCTCGCGATCTTCGCGAGCTCGCCCGTAGGCAGCTTGCGCGAGAGGTTCAGCTCGATGTATTCGCGCACCCGGCGAAGTGCGCCGGGGGCAAGACCCCCGCGCCCTTCAGTTCGACCGGTTCCTTCCGAGGGTGCCGCGCTGTGGGCAGGACCTGCCGCGCCGGTGCTCGGGCTAGCTCGCGAGTCCGCGGAGGATGCCGCCAGGCTCGCGGCCGGAAGTTTGTTGTCAGCCGTTGCGGGCGCGCCGGTGGCAGCACCTGCGAAGCGGATGAGCCGGTGCGCGGTCGCGAACAATTCCTCCTCGCGGCATTCGATCGACAGGCATTCATCGATCTCGCCCGTGGCCTTGAAGGCGTCGGCATCGATCTCGTTGCCCGCGGTAAGCAGTACGAACTTGGCGTCGGTCTTGGGCATTGCCGGGACCGAGGCCGTGGATTCCTCGCGCAGGCACTTGAGCAGCGCGGAGTCGCCGAAGATCAGCTGTGCCGATGGCCTATAACCGGCGCTCCGCGACGCACAGGAGATCTCGCGCAACCGGACATCGTATCCCGGAAGTTTGACCAGCGTGGCCGCGAGCCCGGCCGCGACAATGGGCGAAGAGTGGCCGACCGCGACCGTGACGGGCAGCGCGGTCCGCGCTGGAGTCCTTTCAATCAGGGCGGCTTCACTCATGGCGGTTGCTCCGGTCGTACGCAACTCGCGCCGGCGCGACCATCCGAACCATCGCTTGGGTGCGAGGTGTGTACATGCGTACGAGACGCGTCTCGACCTGTCCACGCGCGGCTCCGCGCCGTGCGAAGCGTTCGCGCCTGGACCGGCAGACCGCGCGTGCCCGAATCGCGCTCGTGGCAGGACGTGCCTGCTGCGGCGTGACCCGGCGCGCCCTTCCGGTGCTCTCACGGTTCCACTGATGCTTCGAAAGCCGACCCATGTGCTCACCCTCCAGACCATCACTCGGGCGATCCCGAGTGCCACGCCTGCAGATTCGTCTCCGGTTGCGTCGGGTATGTGTCCTGGAGAAACACACTTCGCGTCATTCGACGCTGAAACGTCGTCCGGCGACGTCGTCGAGAGGCGGGGCAGGGCGAAGCAGTGCGGTATGGCGCTTCTTTGTGACAAATGAATCAATCATGCGCGGATCTGACATAAGTACGTTGCGCGTGCCCGCCAATGTCCGCGCATAATGCAGTCGGTACAGACTCAGTTCATCGGAGCCTTCCCTGTGACCGGAGCGATCTCCGCGCCGATACATGTGCTCGCGGTCGATGACGATCCGTCGATCCGCCAGATGATCGCCGACTACCTCGGCGACAACGACATACGCGTCACGACGCTGGCCGATGGCCGCGCGATCGGTGAGGCGTTGACCCGCGATGTCATCGATCTCGTCATCCTGGATCTCAAGCTGCCCGGCGAAGACGGCATGCAGATCGCCCGGTCGCTCCGCGAGGGTTCGGACATTCCGATCATCATGCTCACCGGACGCAAGGAAGAGGCGGACCGGGTGATGGCGCTCGAGCTCGGCGCGGATGACTATCTGACCAAGCCGTTCTCGCCGCGTGAGTTGCTGGCTCGAATCCGGGCGTTGCTGCGTCGCGCTCGCGGCCACGAGACGATCGCGGAGGGACTTACGAAGATCCGCGCCTATCGGTTCGCGGGCTGGGAGCTCAACGTGCGGCTACGCCGTCTCACGTCGCCAAGCGGCGAGAACGTTTCGATCACCAACAGCGAGTTCAATCTCCTCGTCGCGTTCCTGGCGGCGCCCAAGCGCGTCCTTTCGCGCGAACAGCTTCTCGACCTCTCCCGGCTGCACAACGATGAAGTCTACGACCGTGCGATCGATGTTCAGGTCGGGCGCTTGCGCCGCAAGATGGGTCAAACCGTCGACGGTACCGAACTGATTCGTACCGAGCGCGGCGCCGGCTACGTCTTCACCGCGGACGTCGAACCGGTCCGCTGATCCCGGTCTCCGCAGTCCACGCCCGTCACACCTGACGGGGCCGCCGATCGGGCGCAGTTGAGCGCGAACGGTCAGCACGACGATTCGTGCTCGCGGCGAATCCCGAAGGTTCGCCGTTGAATGCGCCCCGTTGCTCTCCGCTTTTCTCGCCAAGGCGACCGCGTTGCGCGGGCCGCGAGCACCAACAGCAAGACGTTATGGTGGCATCCCGGTTCACCGACTAGCGTCCGACCAAGAGCATCGTCCGCTGCGTCGTGCCCTTTGCGCGCGCGAGCAATTTGCTTCGGCACAGTTTCCGTGCAGTTTGCGGCCAGTTCGTTCAAAACGCGCACGGATCAGCAAATACAGATCGATCTCCGGCCCCCATGATGGCGCGACGATTGCGTTCCCAGTGAACGTTACCGAGGAATCCGATGCCGGCGGTCGGCTTCAAGGCTCAATTCGGGGCGTCCTCGCAGTGCAAGTTGGTGTCGAGACGCACGGTTCGGGAGACAAGTATGGCCGCCGGTGGAATCCCACGTAGGATTTTCCTGAAGCAGTTTGGCACGGCGTCGGGTGCCCTCGCGGTCCGCTCGGGGACGATGGCCGGCTCTGCAGTGGCGGCCGAAGTACCGACAGCCCCGGCGCCAGCCACGGCGCCGCCCATCGGATATCAGTGTCCGAGCCCCGACGATAGCTCATTGGTCGAAGCATGTGCGCCATGTGCCCTGACGATGACCTGACACCAAACGACGACCGATCTCGAAAGCAACGTTGAACAGCGGAGACTTCGATGCCTGCGGATGACCAAGTAGACGAGGCCAAGCTAGCGCAAGTGCTTGCGGAAGTGCCGAAGGGATCGGTGGTCGTTGCCGTGACCGCAGTGGCGATCATGATGGCGATCTGGTTCGCATTCTATTTCTTCGCTTTCCTGCCGAGAGGTCCAATTGGCTGAGATCAGCGGTACCGCGAAGCTGCCTCCTTCCGGCGACAAGCACGCGGAAGCGAGCGAGCGTCTTTGGGTGCTTTTCGTGACGGCGATCGTCGTCCTGATGGTCGCGGTGGTCGTGTACACGAGCGTGCACTTGGGCTTTCATCCGCCGTCACAGGTGGAGACGATCGACTCGACCTCGCTGCACAAGGGCGGCGAGTTCTCCGAAGCGAACCTGGGCACCGTGATCGCGCCAGATGGCTCGGCGCTCGTGCGCGTGGTGGCGCAGCAATACGCGTTCGTGCCGAACTGCATCGTCGTGCCCGCCGGCAAGCCGGTCACGATTCGTCTCGCCAGCGCCGATGTCGTGCACGGCTTCATCGTCCAGGGCACGAACGTCAATGCGATGGTCGTGCCGGGCTACATCACAACACTGCATACGACGTTCCAGGAGCCCGGCGAGCGCCTGATGCCGTGTCATGAATTCTGTGGCATCGGGCACCAGACGATGTGGGCGCATGTACGCATCGTCGAAGCGTCCCGTTTTCCAACCGATGCAGACAAACAGAAGGCGGTGACCTGTGCTTCGTAGCAGCCGACTCGTCCTCTCGCACTTCTGGCTGGCGTTCATCACATTTGCCGGATTCGTCCCGCTTGGCGTGTGGCAGATGTGGGTGCGCAGTCCGTTGCACGGCGGTCCGGCCGATCCCGAGCTCTACTACCGCTCGGTAACCGCGCACGGCACCGCGCTCGCGTACGTCTTCCCGACGCTCATCGCGATGGGCTTCGGCTACGCGATCACCGTCTCGGCCCTCGATCGTCCGTTGCGCGGTGAAAAGCTCGCCTGGATCGGCTTTGCTCTGGTGGTGGTCGGCGCACTGATGGCCGTGCTGGCCGTCGCCGGCGGCAACAGCTCGGTGCTCTACACCTTCTATCCGCCGCTGACGGGAAGCCCGTTCTACTACCTCGGTGTTGTGCTGGTCGTCGTCGGTTCCTGGTTCTGGGTAGGACTGATGGTTTACAACATGGTCGCCTGGAAGCGCGACCATCCCGGAGCGCGTGTCCCCCTCGCCATGTACGGCACGGTCGCGAATGCGCTGCTCTGGTTCTGGACTTCGGTCGGCGCAGCCCTCGTGCTTCTGTTCCAGGCTCTGCCGATGTCGCTCGGATGGACTACGACCGTCGACGCCGGGCTCGCACGCACGCTTTTCTCCTGGACGCTGCACGCAATCGTGTATTTCTGGCTGCTTCCCGCCTACATCGCTTACTACACGCTCGTGCCGCGGGAGGCCGGGGGACCTCTGTACAGCGATCGCATGGGGCGCGTGGCATTCGCGCTGCTCCTGGTATTGGCGATGCCGATCGGGATCCATCACCTGTTCGCGGATCCCAACATCGGCACGGGCTGGAAGTTCCTGGCCTCGGTATTCACGGCGGCTGTCGTCATTCCGACGCTGCTGACCATCGGCGGGTTGACCGTATCGCTGGAGATTGCCGGACGCATGCGCGGCGGCAAAGGGCTGCTCGGCTGGGTGGGCGCACTTCCATGGGATCGTCCGATGGTGCTTGCGGTCGGGCTGTCGCTGGTGATGCTCGGATTCGGCGGGGCCGGCGGCATCATCAACATGTGCTACACGTTCGATTCGACGATCCACAACACGCAATGGATCACGGGTCACTTTCACCTGATCTTCCCGGGCGCGGTCGCGATCATGTATTTCGCGATCGCATACGAGCTGTGGCCGCATCTGACCGGCCATCCGTTGCGTTCAGCGAAGCTCGCCCGCGCGCAACTCTGGCTGTGGTTCATCGGCATGATCGTGCTGACCTTCCCCTGGCACGCCGTCGGCCTGATGGGGCAGCCGCGTCGCATGGCGTACTACGACTGGTCGAATCCGGCGATCGCGGCGCAGGGCCCGCTGGTGAGCATGTCGGCGATCGGTGGTCTGATCCTGTTGTTGTCGGGTGTCCTCCTGATCGTGATTCTTCTTCGCTCGCAAGGCGGTGAGAAAGTGGAGGTCGGCGCATTGCGGTATGCGAGAGCTCTGGATGACGCGTTGCCTCTGCCGCGCGCGCTCAACAGCCTCGGCGTGTGGTTCGGCCTGATGGTCGCGCTGACCGTCGTGAACTACGGCTATCCGATCGCGCAGAGCTTCTTCCTGCAGCACAACCAAGTGCCGGCGCAGACGGTGCTGATCGGGAAGTGACGAACACCATGAACAGCGAACGATTCGGTTTGATCGGGTGGCTCCTCGCATTCGCGGTTGCGGTGGTGGCGATCGTGATCGGCTTCGTATGGTTTCCTGCCCTGCAGGCGAACGCGCTGAACATCGGCTGGTGGGACGCGATCTGTCGCGCAGCCGGCATCACTCGAACGGCGGCATACACGCCGACTGCGAACGCTTCGGCCGCAATACCTACGACGGTCGCCTGGAACGGAGAAACGCTGCACGCGATCGCGTCCGGTAATGCTGAACGCGGGAAGGCGATCGCCGCCGGCTGCGCCGGGTGTCATGGGGCACAAGGGATCAGTCCCAGCGATGCTTTTCCGAACCTCGCCGGATTGCCCGCCGCCGTGTTGTACAAGCAGATCGACGACTACCGCAGCGGCAAGCGGCAGAACCCGACCATGCAGGCCATGGTCGCACCGCTCGACGACCAGAAGGTTGCCGACGTTGCTGCCTATTTCGCTTCGCTGCCGGCGAATGCGCGCAGCCCGGTCGGTGCGCCCCCCGCGCTTGTCGCAGTCGGCAATCCCATCCGGAACATCGCGCCCTGCGCCGCCTGTCATGGCCCGCTTGGGTTCAAGGAGGGTGCGCCGTCGCTCGAAGGACAGAAGGGTGCCTATCTCAAAGTCCAGCTCGAGGCATTCGCCACCGGCGCGAGGCACAACGACATCAATGAGCAGATGCGCGAAATCGCGCGGGCTTTGAGCCCGGCTGAGCGGGATTCGGTCGCCGAATGGTACGGAAAACAGCATGGAGGATGAACGACGCGCCGCCAGGACTGCCCTGAGACTCGCGTCCATCTCAAAGAGGACAATGCCATGAACCGCTATCTTCATCCGGGCCAAGGCCCACTCACCACCGCCGATCGACCGGGACGTCGGCGTCACAGTCGCGGCCGCGCCACGCTCCTCGGCTCGGCCGCATGCCTCGGAGCCGCCCTCGTCCTGGTCTTCGGCGTCGGGCAGGCTCAGGCCCCCAACACGCCCGCCAGCGTCGACGCCAAACGGATGGGCAACGCCGACCGTGACGCTGCGAACTGGTTGAGCTATGGGCGCACTTACAGCGAGCAGCGCTTCAGTCCGCTGTCGAAGATCAACGCCGACAACGCGAAACAGCTCGGGCTCGCCTGGTATGCCGACCTCGATACCAATCGCGGACAGGAGGGAACTCCGCTCGTGATCGACGGCGTGCTGTACACGTCGACCGCCTGGAGCCTGGTCAAGGCCTACGATGCGGCGACCGGCAAGCTCATCTGGTCGTACGACCCGGAAGTGCCGAAGGAACTCGGTGTCGAGGGCTGCTGCGACGTTGTCAGTCGCGGAATTGCGGCCTGGAACGGCAAGATCTATGTCGCCACGTTCGACGCCCGCCTGGTCGCGCTCGATGCGCGGACCGGCAAGCCGGTGTGGAGCGTCAAGACCGGTGACCAGAAGCACCTCACGATCACTCAAGCCCCGCGCGCGGTCAAGGGACGCATCATTATCGGCATGAGCGGCGGCGAGTACGGCATCCGCGGCTACATCTCGGCGTACGACGCCGAGACCGGCAAGCTCGCGTGGCGCTTCTACACCGTGCCGGGCGATCCCTCCAAGCCGTTCGAGAACAAGGCCATGGAGATGGCCGCCAAAACCTGGAGCGGTGAATGGTGGAAGGAAGGCGGCGGCGGTGTGGTATGGGACGCCATCTCCTACGATCCCGAATTGAACCTCGTGTACTTCGGCGTGGGCAACGGCCTCGAGTGGGCACGGAGCTACCGCAGCGCGAACAAGGGCGACAATCTGTTCCTCTCCTCCATCGTGGCGCTCAACGCCGATACGGGCGCCTACGTCTGGCACTTTCAGGTCAATCCCGGCGAGGAATGGGACTACGACGCAGTCGGGCAACTCACGCTCGCGGATCTGACCATCGACGGGAAGCCTCGCAAGGTCATCATGCAGGCCAACAAGAACGGCTTCTTCTACGTCCTCGATCGCAAGACCGGCCAGTTCATCCACGCCAAGCAGTATGTGCCGCAGAACTGGGCGGACGGCCTCGACCCGAAGACCGGCCGGCCGATCGAGCATGCAAACATTCGATACAGCAGTACGGGCAAAGCGGTCGTGATGATGCCCGGACCCGACGGCGCGCATAGCTGGCATCCGATGGCGTACAGCCCGAAGACCGGGCTCGTCTACATTCCCGCGCAGGAGATCGGCAAGAGCTTCACCCCGGTCAAGGATTTCAAGCCGTCGGAAATCGGTTGGAACCTCGGCGTGGACGTCGCGGGCACACCCGGCGCCAAGAAGGGCTACCTGCTCGCCTGGGACCCGGTGGCGCAGAAGGAAGTCTGGCGTAGCGAGCACGTCGGGCCGTGGAACGGCGGCATCGTCGCGACTGCGGGCAACGTCGTCATCCAGGGCGATGCCACGGGACATATGAACGCCTATCGCGCCGACACCGGCGAGAAGCTGTGGTCGATCGACGTCCAGTCGCCGATCATGGCCGCGCCGGTGTCGTACGAGGTCAACGGCGAGCAATACATCGCGGTCCTCTCGGGCTTCGGCTCGGCGTTCTCCCTGCAGGCCGGCGCACACGCGGCGCAATCCGGGAACATCCGGAACATCAGCCGCGTGCTCGCCTTCAAGGTCGGTGGGACCGCGACGCTTCCCGCAGCCCCGCCGGTGCAGCAGCTCGTGCTGAACCCACCGCCGGCGACCGCCGATGCGGCGACCGTGTCGGCGGGCGACCAGCTTTTCGGAAGGTATTGTGCCGCCTGCCACGGCGAGAACGCAGTCGGTGGAGGCGTCGTTCCCGATCTTCGCGCTTCGAGCTTTCTCGGCAACGACTTCTTCTACGAGATCGTGCTCAACGGAGCGATGAAGGACGCGGGAATGGCGCCATTCAAGGCAGTGCTCAATCAAAAGGACGCCGCGGCCATCCGGGCCTACCTGATCAAGCGGGCGAACGAGGACAAGGTGTCGAGCGGGAAGTAATGAGGATCGACTGTCTGAACCGATTGACCATCAACCACGAAAGGAAACCGAGATGGATAACGCATGGGCACGGAATCTCGCAATTTGCGGTGCAGCTCTGGCTTGGCTAGGGGTCCCGTCCGCAGTCGGAGCCGCCACTAGTGATGCCACCGCAAATCAGCTTCTGACCAAGTACAACTGCACGGCTTGCCATACCGTGAACTCGAAGCTTGTAGGTCCCTCCTACAAGGAAGTGGCCGCCAAGTACGCAGGCGACGCTGGAGCGGCCGCGAAGCTCGAGAAAAAGGTCAAGGACGGTGGCAGCGGCGTCTGGGGCCAGATCCCCATGCCGCCGAACAACGTGCCCGACGCCGATCTCAAGACGCTCGTCGAATGGATCCTTGCGCAGAAATAGGCTCGGAATCGATCTCGTAGGTCACGACGCCCCCGCGTCCGCTTCCGCCGGTGTTGAACTTGTCCAAGGTGTTGCCGACGGCAAGCAATACGTGGCGACGACTTCGAGTTTGACCTCGGGTTTCTTAGGCGGCTTCGGCACCTCGGCGATCATCGTTTTTGCTGCACTGAGCCCATCATCGTTTTGCTTCCAAAAGACATCCGATGCCTGAGATTCCAGTGAACGCGCAAACGCTCGGGCGGTCACCGCTCGCATTCGGACAGCTCCTGCGGCTCGGCAAGCCCCGGGTCGTCTCGCTGATCGTCTTCACGGCGATCATCGCGATGTTCCTCGCAACCCCGGGCTTGCCACCGGTGCGGCCCCTGCTGTTCGGGGCGATCGGTATTGCGCTGCTCGCCACGTCGGCAGCGGCGCTTAACTGCGTCATCGAGCAGAGGCTCGACCGCCTGATGGCGCGCACGCGCGCGCGGCCGCTTCCGCGGGGTGAGGTGACCGAGCCCCAGGCGCTCGTATTCATGGCCTCCACCGGCATTGCGGGTCTGCTCATTCTTCACGGCTTGGTGAATCCCCTGACGACGTGGCTGACGCTTGCGACCTTCATGGGCTATGGCGTGGTCTACACGGTCGTGCTCAAGCCGCGCACGCCACAGAACATCGTGCTTGGCGGCGCGGCGGGAGCGATGCCTCCCGTGCTCGGCTGGGCGGCTGTGACCGGCGAGGTCTCCGCCGACGCGGTCCTGCTCTTTCTCATCATCTTCGCGTGGACCCCGCCGCATTTCTGGGCGCTCGCGCTCTATCGCAGGAAAGAATATGCGAAGGCCGGCGTGCCCATGCTGCCGGTGACCCACGGCGAGCGCTACACCCGCCGGCACATATTGCTGTACACCGCGATGCTCATCGCCGTCAGCCTGTTGCCGGTTTGTACACGCATGAGCGGGTCGATCTATCTCGCGAGCGCGATCGTTCTCGGCGGCATCTTCCTGGCGTACGCCATCGGGCTTTACCGCCGCTACAGCGACCGGCTGGCGCATGCCACATTCCGCTACTCGATCATGTACCTCGCGCTGCTATTTGCCGCATTGCTTGCCGATCATTACTTATGAACATTCTGCTCGCATGTCGGCGCGCAGCCCCCATTGAAAGGTAATCACCATGACCTAGGAAGAAGCTGAGTTCGTGGAAGTGGAGATACTCGACCGAGATCAATGCCTCTTTGGAAGGAAATCATCATGAGCTGGGAAACCCCTGAATTCGTAGAAGTGAAGATGGACGCCGAGATCAACTCCTATCAGGATGATTTGGGCGAAGGCCGCAACAGCGGCGTCTAGCGCGCCGCATTCCCGTGCAGGTCAGGGTGCTCGGTGCGGCCGCCGGCGGCGGATTTCCCCAGTGGAACTGCGGCTGCCCGAACTGTCGCAAGGCGCGCTCGGGCAGCCGCGACGTCGCGCCCCGCACGCAGGAGTGCGTCGCGGTGAGCGTCGATGGCGAGCGCTGGGTGCTGCTCAACGCGTCGCCGGAGATCCGCTCGCAAATCGAGAGTTTCCCGAAGCTGCATCCGCGCGGACCGCGGCACTCGCCGATCGCCGGAATCGTCCTTACCAACGGCGACCTCGATCACTGCCTCGGTCTGCTCTCGCTGCGCGAGTCGCACCCGCTGACCGTATATGCGACAAGCGCCGTGCAACGCGGCTTCACGCAAGGCAACGTCCTCTACCGCACGCTCGAGCGCTTTGCCGGGCAGGTCACGTGGCGGTCGGTGGAAGGCGAACTCTGCGACGGCCTGTCCATCGAGGCGATCCCCGTTCCCGGAAAGCTGCCGATCCATCTCGAGGAATGCGCGGCGAGCGCCCCCGAGGAAAACATCGGCGTCGTACTGCACGATCGGCGCTCCGGGAAGCGGCTCGCCTATTTTTCCGCCGCCGCTGGCATCACGCCGGCCGTGCGCGAAGCGATGGATGTCGCGGACTGCGTGTTCTTCGACGGCACGTTCTGGTCGGGAGACGAGTTGATCCGGTTGAACCTCGGCACGAAGCGCGCCGAGGACATGGCCCATATTCCGGTCGCCGAAAGCCTTGCGGCACTGAACGGGCTGGACGCGAGAAGGATCTACATCCACATCAACAACACCAATCCGATGCTCGACCGTACGTCAGCGGAGCGCAGGCAGGTCGAAAGCGCCGGATGGGAGATCGCCGAGGACGGCCTGGAGTTCTCGCTGTGAGCGCGCAGGGCCGCTCCCAACAAGCGCGAACTGCCCCGAAGCGCGAAGCGCGAAGGGTAGTCCAATGAGCGCGCTCATCGAAAGACTGCGCGCGGAAGGCGAAAAGCGCTACCACGATCGCCATCGCTACCACGTGCTGATGCACGAAGGAAGGCTCACGCGTGAGCAGCTGCAGCAGTGGGTGCTAAATCGCTACTACTACCAGACGCGGATCCCGATCAAGGACGCGCTCATCCTCTCCAAGTCCGAGGACCCGACGTTCCGCCGGATGTGGATCCGCCGCATTCGCGACCACGACGGAGACGCCGAGGGCGAAGGCGGCCTCGCGATGTGGCTGCGGCTCGCCGACGGTGTGGGCCTCGATCGCGAAGAAGTCGCGAGCTGCCGCTCGGTGCTGCCGGGCGTACGCGCTGCATGCGACAGCTACGTCGAGCTGGTGCGCAGCCGCAGCCTGGTCGAAGCCGTCGCCTCCTCGCTCACCGAGTTCTTCGCCCCCGACCTGATGGCGAAGCGCGTACTCGCATGGGAGAACCACTACCCGTGGGTCGATCCCGGCATGCTCACCTACTTCCGCTCGCGCGTGACACGCGCGCGCCAGGACTCGAGCGAGGCGGTTGCCTTCGTCGAGCGTCACGCGACCACGCCGGACCTGCAGGACCGCTGTGTGCAGGCGCTCATCGACAAGACGCAGATCCTCTGGAACCTGCTCGACAGCGTCTACGCAGCGTACGTCAAACCGAAGCTCGCGCCCAAGGCCAAGCTGCGCTACGACCGCAAGGCCGATCGCACGATGCTGCTCTATCCGGAGAAGGGCCTGGTCCTCAACCCCACCGCGGCGGACACGATCGAGCTTTGCACGGGAGCGTACACCGTCGGCGAAATCGCAACTGAATTATCGAAGAAGTACAAGAATGGAACGGCGCACATCGAGCACGACGTCATTTCGCTCGTGGGCTCGCTCGCCGAGCGTGGACTGATGCAGGAGTAGCGAAGTGCGTCCCTACACGCTGATCGCGGAGCTCTCGTACCGCTGCCCGCTGCGCTGCAGCTACTGCTCGAACCCGGTCGACTGGGCCAAGCACCGCAACGAGCTCGACACCGCCACCTGGCTGCGCGTCTTCCGCGAGGCGGAAGAGCTCGGCGTGGTGCAGCTCAACCTGACTGGCGGCGAGCCGCTGCTGCGTGACGATCTCGAGGAGCTGGTCGCCGGCGCGCGAGTGCTCGAGCTCTATACCAACCTGATCACGAGCACCGTGCCACTCGAGCGTGCGCGCCTCGAGCGGCTGCGTGCAGCGGGCCTGGACAACGTGCAGGTCTCGGTGCAGGACGTGGACGCGGAGTCCTCGGATCGCATCGCGGGCATGCGCTGCTTCGAGCACAAGCTCGAGGTCGCGCGCTGGGTCAAGGACCTCGGCATGCCGCTCACGCTGAACTTCGTGCTGCACCGCGTGAACCTGGACCGCGTGGGCGAGATGATCGCGCTCGCCGAGGAGCTGCAGGCCGACCGCCTCGAGCTCGCGAACACCCAGTATCTCGGCTGGGCGTTGGTGAATCGCCAGGCTTTGATGCCGACACGCGAACAACTCGCGGGCGCGCGCGCTCTCGCCGCCGAAGCGAAAGCAAGGCTCAAGGGGCGGATGGAAATACTGTTCGTCACGCCGGACTACTTCGCCGAGTATCCGAAGACTTGCATGGACGGCTGGGGCGAGCGCTTCATCGTCGTCAGTCCGGACGGCCTCGCGTTGCCCTGCCATGCAGCGCATACGATTCCCAACCTGCGCTTCGACAATGTGCGCGACCGGGCGCTCGGCGACATCTGGCTGCACTCTGCCGGCTTCAACGCTTTCCGCGGCGATGACTGGATGCAGGAGCCTTGTCGCAGCTGTGAGCGGCGATCGAAGGATCGCGGCGGCTGCCGTTGCCAGGCTTACCACCTGACCGGCGACGCCGCAGCCACGGACCCGGTGTGCAAGCTCGCCCCCACGCACAGGTTGATCGAGGTCGCACGCGCCGAAACCGCAGTTCCGGCGCCACTGCGTTACCGTTCGGCCAAGCTTTCCGGATGAAGAGGCGACGACTGGACGCGAGCCTCCTGATCCTGGCAGGCCTCACGCTCGTCGTGGTGGCTTTGGCTTTCGGCAAAGACGCCTCGCTCCCGCTCAAGGGCCTGCAGTCGAGCGCGCGGCTTTTCGGCAGCGTATGGATCGAGCTTGCGCTGGGCTTCATTCTTGCCGGAATGATCGACGTGCTGGTGCCCGCAGCCTCGATCTCGCGCTGGCTCGGCGCCGGCAAGCTCCACCAGGGCGTGTTGGCGGGTACCGCTGCCGGATTGGTGATGCCCGGGGGCCCGTATCTGTTCTTTCCGCTCGCCGCCAAGCTCTTCGCGGACGGCGCATCCCCTGGCGCGCTCATCGCGTTCCTCTCCGCGAAGACGCTGGTGAGCCCGGTCCGCACCCTGACCTACGAGGCGCCGCTGATGGGCTGGCCGATTACGCTCGCGCGCTTCATTCCTTCGGTGCTGATGGCACCGGCGCTGGGCTATCTCGGGCAGTGGCTCTACGACCTGCTGAAAGCGAAGTGAGATCGAGATCGCTGCTTCTGTTTTTCAGGTACAGATATCTTCGTCGATGAATCCGCCCGCGCGCAGCTTGTCGAAGTCGGGCGTCGACCGGCTCGGCAGAATCTAACGCCGCCTTCGGCACGAACTTCAGCAGCGCTTGCTGACGGTTCGGCGAAATCCGCTTCCAGTCGTTCGTCTCCGACGTCGCGACGACGATCATGGTCGCCCAATGCTGCCCTCGTATTGGTTTCGACCCGACACGGATGGTCAAGCCCGCGGAACGAAGAACGTCGGCCAATGGTTAGGTTGAGCGCCACGTTCCGATAGTCACGCCAAACTCATCGGCTTGCAGTCGACTTCGCCAAGCGGCGTGATCGTCCAAACGCAGGCGGGATTGTTAAAGACGGTCCGTGTACGGCGACTTACCCTGATCCCGGTGCTTGACCCGCCAGGAGGGCATCTCCATGACGACTGGGATCCCTTCGAAGCTCTCGAGACAGACCACCGGAATGAGAGCAGCGATTCCGGTCGGCGGCTCAGCCGATATTAATCGAGCCTGACCTTCGACGGCGCGAGCAATGGTCGCTGCCGACAGACCCCTTACCTCGAGGAGAGCTGCCATGACGAGGAAAATTGCTTTCACTGCAGGAGTGGGCCTTCTGTTGATGGCCGGACTCGGCACGCCGTCAGCCCACGCCGCTGATGGCTGGTATAGCCAAAGCCAGGCAACCGCGGGCGCTCGTGACTATGGCGCGAGCTGCGCGTCGTGTCACGGCCAGAAACTGGAAGGTGGCGCGGGTCCCACCCTCAAGGGGCCGGCCTTCCTGTCGAAATGGCAGGACAAGTCGCTCGCGGATCTTTGGGAAGTGACCCACGCGCAGATGCCGCTGGGCGCGCCCGGTTCGCTCAGTGAAGAGAAGTCCCTTGGTGTATTGAGCTACATCCTGCAAACAAACGGCTACGCCCCCGGCGATACTCCACTCAAGGTTGCCGCCTTGAACAAGGGCATCACGGCTCCCGAGGGTCAACAGGGTGCCGCTGCTCTTGCCCCGGCCGCACCGCCGGTGGTTCCCGTCAAGCAACCGAGCACGAACGGCCCTACTCAAGCCGAGCTGGACAAATCGGACGCGGATCCTCGGCACTGGCTCACGTACAACAAGGGTTACCAGGGCTATCGCTATTCGACGCTCGCCCAGATTACCGCCAGCAACGCAGGACAGTTGAAGGTGGTGTGTGCTTTTCAGTTGGGCGAAGTCGGGCCGTTCCACAATGGCCCCATCGTCTACGACGGTATGCTGGTCACGACCACCGCGGATGGCACCTACGCGATCGACGCTGCTACCTGCAAGAAACTGTGGGACTACCAATACGTCCCGTGGGGGCCGGAAGTCACGAACAACAGCAAAGGCGCCGCCATCGCGGGCGGCCGTGTGATCCGAGGGACGCAGGACGGCAGTCTGATAGCGCTCGATGCGAAGAGCGGCGCGTTGCTCTGGCTGCGTCAGATCATGGATTCGACCAGCGGCGAGTTCGTCACTGCAGCGCCTCTGGTCTGGAATGAACTGGTCTTCATCGGCAAGGCTGGCGGCGACCGCGGCATTCAAGGCGAGATGATGGCCTTCAAGGCTGCCGATGGCACCAAGGTCTGGGGTTTCGATACCGTACCGAATCCAGGCAAGACCGGTTCGGATACCTGGAAGAGTCCGGACAGCATCAAGCACGGTGGGGGCGGGACCTGGACCAGCTACAGCCTCGATCCGCAAACCGGTCTGCTGCTCGTGCCGGTCGGCAACCCTGGACCCGACTTCAACAATGAGGTACGTCCCGGAACCAACTTGTTCACCAACTCGGTGGTTGCACTGGATGCACGCACCGGGCAACTCAAGTGGTGGCACCAGTTGCTGGGACCGGACGATCGGGACTGGGATACAGCGGTGGTCTCGACGTTCGACACCAGTGATGGGCGGAAGCTGGTCGCCGCAGCAGGCAAGGACGGCGTGTTGCACGTGGTAGATCGAGCGGACGGCCACCTGCGTTTCAAAACGCCGATCGCCACACAACTGAACACCACGGCAACGATTACGGAAGCGGGTATCCGTATTTGTCCGATCGCGGCGGTGCAGTGGAATGGCCCAGCCTACAGCCCGCGCACCGATCTCATCTACATCAACTCCATCGACTGGTGCGCGCAGGTGATCAAGGGCCCCGTGCCGAAGTACGTGAAGGGTCAGGAATACCTGGGTTGGAAAAACGGATACGGAACGCGCGATCCACTGGATAAAGCGATCGGTTGGATCAACGCCCTCGACGCCAAAACGGGCGAGATGAAATGGCGTTACAAATCGGCCGCCCCCATGCTTGGCGCCATTACGGCAACAGCGGGTGGTGTCGTCCTCACAGGCGATACCAGTGGCGACTTCCTGGTGGTCAGCGCTGCAAGCGGCGAGCTGCTGTACCGCTTCAACACCGGCGGCGCAATCGGGGGTGGCGTGATCACCTATGAAATCGGCGGCAAGCAATATGTCGCCGTCGCCTCGGGCAATACCTCGCGCGACACCTACGGCAGCAAGGGCAGTGCCACGATCTTTGTCTTCGGCCTGTAGTGAAACGCGTTGTTCCGGGGTCGCCAGGGGCAAACGTGCGCAAACATCTTGTCGTGTTGGCGCTGACATGCGTAAGCCTTGACGCCTATGCCGACGAAGCCAGTCCGAACCAAGGGCTTCTTGGGGATTGGGGCGGGTTGCGTACGCGCCTGTACCGGCAGGGTGTCGATTTTCAGCTCGGGTTTGTGACCGAGGCGGCGTACAACGCCGCGGGCGGGGACAAGAAGCTCTTGCGCAACGCCGACCAGTTCGCCTTTGGCGTGACCCTGGACATGGACAAGCTCGCGGGCCTCAAGGGCGGCAAGTTCCAGGTCACCATCACCGATCGTAACGGGGAGAACCTAAGCTCCGTGGCCAACCTTGGCACCTTGATGCAGGTGCAGGAGATCTACGGGCGCGGCAACACCTTTCGCTGGACGCAGTTCTGGTACGACCAGTTGTTGTTCGACGGGGTCCTCGACATCAAGGCGGGCCGGCTCGGAGTGGGCGAGGACTTCATGCCATTCTCCTGCAGCTTCATGAATCTGAGCTTTTGCGGCTCGCTGCCCGGCAACATCGTATCGACCTGGTACAACTGGCCGGTGAGCCAGTGGGCGACGCGGCTCAAGGTCAACGTCACGCCCGAATGGTACGGACAAATCGGCTTCTACAACATCAATCCCGAAAACATCCAGACCAGCAACGTGTTCAAGCTGAACAACCCGAAAGGGACCATCGGCACCTTGATTCCGGTGGAGGTGGGCTGGACGCCCAAGCTGTTCGAGGTCCGCCTTCCGGGGGCTTACCGACTCGGATACTGGTACGACAGCTCCAACCAGCCCAACGTCTTCTTGGCCGCCAACGGCCAGCCGCGCGTGCTCAACCCAGGGGTGCCACCATTGGTGGAAAGCAGCGAATCCGGTTGGTACGCCATGGCTCAGCAGCAGGTCACCGCGGTCCACGGCGACGCCTCCCGGGGACTGAGCCTCTTCGCCAACTTTGTACAGGCAGACCGCGACACCGCCACCATCGATCAGCTCATCATCGTCGGGCTGTTCTTCGCCGGACCGTTCGACGCACGTCCCCAGGACGACATCGGCTTTGCGGTCGGTCGCACGCACGTCAACAACAAAGTGGCACAGGGCCAGCAGCTTCAGAACGCGAACGGACTGGGGCCGGTGGCGGTGCAAAGCAACGAATATCCCTTCGAGCTCTACTACACGTTCAACATAGGGAACTGGCTCGCGCTTCGGCCCAACCTTCAATACATCGTTCACCCCGGGGGCACCAGCCAGAATTCGGACGTCGTGGTCCTTGGCTTGAAAGCGGAAGTCAAGTTCTGATCGCAGCCCTGGCAGAAACGGCGTGGCGCTGTCTCGAGTCAAACCAACTCGTTTCTCGCCTACGTCGTCCGCCTCCATCGCCGCGACAGCGGCCACCTCTCGCGGCGGACGTTCCGCTATTCGATTGCATACCGTTTTCTGCTGTTTGTAGCGCTCCTCGCCGATCGCTTCTGGCGTCCGGATGGCACGGGCCGCTGCGGTCGTCAGTTGCTATCGACGCTGCGGTCACCCAGGCGGTCGCTTTCCCACGGGTCATTCGCCGATTGAATCGCAGAAATGGGCGGTTTCGGCGCGTTTGCGCGAAGTCGCGCAGATTTGTGAAACGAGGCCAGCCTTCTACAAGACCGGTCGTATCGCGCCCTCTACGATGAGCGCGACCGTCAAAGTGCGGTTCGACTCGATCGTGCAGCCGATCTCGAGCTTCGGAGCGAACGCGGAGGATACCCATGGATGCGAGTGGCAGCATACGCGCCACACAGCTGAGGCGATGCGGTGTCGACCACTGCACTGTCGCTCGCCGGTTCGGCATGCCGACAGTCGGATGGTTGCCTGGTTGCGGGAGCTGACGCCGTGCGTTACTCTGCGCTTCCGTCATTTAACGCGCCGAGCGCTCATTTCCGCTCGCTTCTGATGGGCGCGTTGCTCGGCTCGTTCATCGCGAACATCGGATCCCCGTTGGCCGCCCCTCTGTCGTACGACGACGCGCGAACGACGCTGCACTCGGTATCGGATCTTAAGCAGTCCAGCGAGGCCAATGCGAACCGGCGCGAATACGAAGCGCGCGCCGCCGATTCGCTACACCTCCCCGAAGTCTTCGTGAACGCGACGCAGGTGTACGGGGTCAAGACCGGGACCCTCACAACCCCTTTGGGAGGGATCGATTTCAGCCAGAATTTCGCCGGCCCGCGCTCGTCCATCAACAGCACGTGGCAGATCTACGAGGGCGGTCGGATCACGGCGACGCAGCGCGCGCTCGACGCGGGTGCGAACGCGGCGCGTGCCGAGCTCACCGTCACCAACGAGGAGATTGACGTCGACCTCGCGCGGGTCTATTTCGGACTCGAGCTGGCGGCGAACATCGAACGCACGCGGGCGTCGATCCTGCAACAGGCCGACCGGCAACTGAATCGGGCGATTCGCTTCGAGCAACAAGGCCTCATCCCCAAGGTGGAGCGACTGAACGCTCAGGTGTCGCGCGACGAAGCCGATCGCGAGCTCGTGCGAGCGCAGGCCGATCGCAGGATTGCCGAAGCGCGGCTGCAGAGGCTCCTGCGTCGCGATACCGCCGTCGAGCCCGCGACACCGCTGTTCGTCATCACCAGCCCGCTCAAGCCGCTGACGCAATGGCTTGCCACCGCCGAGAACAACAACCCGACGCTTGCCGCCTTCGACGCGCGCCGTGAACAGGCGAAGCAGGGGATCGTGATCGCCGAGTCGCGCTGGAAGCCCACGATATTCGCATTCGGGTCGTACAGCTTCATCAAGCACTATCAAACACTGATCGAGCCCAACTGGATTGCCGGTATCGGCATCAACTTCACTTTGTTTTCGCGGGAGGATCGGGCGAACACCGTGAGCGCTGCGCGCGAGACCCTGAAACAGGTCGACTCGCTCGAGAAGGAAACCCGCAACAACATCGACACCGGTGTCGAGACCGCGTACCAGAAGGTCGCCCAGGCACGAGAGCAATTCCAGCTGCTCGAATCGACGCTCGCTCTGGCCCGCGAAAACCTGCGCCTGCGAGAGCGCGGCTTCGACGAGGGCCAGGCGACGAGCCTCGACGTCAACGACGCGCGGAATGCGCTTGCGCGAGCGGAGACTGCGCGCGCGCTGGCCGCATACGAGTTCGTCGTCTCGCTTGCCCAGCTGCTCGAAGCGTCCGGGCGGGCGAACACGCTCTCCGAATACATTCAACAGGCGGATGTCCAGTTGCGCCCATGAAGCCGGCCCAAACCTCCACTCTCAAGCGCGTCATCGGGGCGGTCGTCGTCCTCGGCGTCATCGTTTTCATCGTCTACGGCCTCTATCTCGCGAACAAGCCCGTGGTCGCACCATGGCAAGGGCAGATCGACGGGCGCTACATCGACATCTCACCGAAGATCATCGGGCGCATCGCGAAGTTGCATGTTCGCGAGGGCGACGAGGTGAAACCGGGCGAACTGCTGGTGACGCTCTACAGTCCCGAAATCGAGGCGAAGCTCGCGCAGGCCAAGGACGCACACGCCGCCGCGGCCGCCAAACAGGAGCTTCTCGACACCGGCATACGACAGGAGGAAGTGCGCGTCGCGCGGGCCAACTGGGAGCGCGCCGTCTCCTCGGCGAACCTCGCGGAGGTCACGTTCAAGCGCCTCAACACGCTGTACAAGGAAGGGCTGGTATCGCAGCAACGCAACGACGAGGCCGAAACGGCGTACCGCTTCGCCGTCGACACGGCGAGTGCGGCACGCGCGCAGTACGATCTCACGCTCAACGGATTCCGCAAGGAAGAGCGCGCGGCGGCCGCCGATATCACGCGTGGGGCGGGCGCCGCGGTCGACGAAGTCGGAGCGCTGGCCGCGGACATCTCGCTCAAGTCGCCGATCTCCGCCGAAGTCGACAAGGTGGTGCTGCACGAAGGAGAGCTCGCGCCGCTCGGCTTCCCGATCATCAGTCTCGTCAATCTGGACGATGTGTGGGTCGTCTTCAACCTGCGCGAGGACGAGCTCGCTCCGATCAAGATCGACACCAAGATCACCGGCCGCGTTCCGGCGCTCGGCGATCGCGTCGTCACTTTCTCCGTCTACTACATCAGTCCCAAGGGCGAATACGCGACCTGGCGGGCGACCCGGCAGTCGAGCGGCTACGACATCAAGACCTTCGAGGTGCGCGCGCGACCCACCGAAAAAGTCGTCGGACTGCGCCCGGGCATGTCGGTCATCGTCGACCGGAGCTGAATCCGTGTTTCTCGCCGGCGTTCGAGACGCGTGCGCACGCGAGATCGCGTATCTGCGCGCGCATCCGTGGGATCTCGCGCTCATCAGCTGGTTTCCCGCACTGGTGATGGCCCTCGCCTGGGCGATCTTCGCCCAGGGCGTGAACGTGAAGCTCCCCTTGGCTTTGGTCGACGAGGATCATTCTCCCGGCTCAAGACATCTCGCGATTGCGCTCGACGCGGTGCGCTCGATCATGATCGCGGAGCGGCCCAGCACGCTCGAAGAGGCGTGGCCGCTGGTGCGTGAGCGTCGTGTCTACGCGGTGCTGCACGTGCCCATCGACTGGGAGCGACGCGCGCAACGCGGCGATCCGCTGCCGATCGTCCTCTACACCAACGAGCAATATCATGCGGCGGCGAGTTCGATTGCGTCGGATGTCCTTGGCGCGATCGCGTCGGTTGCCGGAGGCCGGGCGCGGACGGCGCTCGCCGGACTTGGCGGGGGCTTTGCCGGCGCGGAGCTTCGCGCCGACTCGGTGCGCGTCGAACTGCGCACGCTTTACGGTCCGCAACTGTCGTTCGAGCGCGCGCTCGCAGGTGCTTTTCTGCCGACGATATGGCACTTGTTCGCGCTGGGCGGTGCCGCGTACGCGATCGGACGCGAGTTTCGCGACCGGACCGCGGGCGCCTGGCTCCAGTCGGCGCACGGCAACATCATTGCGGCGCTCGTCGGGAAGCTCGCGCCTCTCTTGATCTGTTTCGCGGCGCTGGGCTTGGGCATCGTGGCGTGGTTCGCGGGCTTTCGCGGCTGGACCGTGAACGGCAGCGTGCTCGTCTGGTGCCTGGGGCTCTTCACGCTGCTCATCGTCTGCTGCGCGATCCCGGCATTGCTCATCGGGCTGACCGGCACGCAACGTGCGGCGCTGGCACTGGTCGCCGTCGCCAACGTCACCGCGATATCTTTCACGGGATTTACCTATCCCCTGTACTCAATGACGACGGCGGCAAAAGTCTGGAGCGCGATCGTACCGTTTCACTACTTCTACGAAATCCAGCAGCAGCAGTGGAATATCGGCACGCCGTTCTCGGTCTCGGTCGGACCGCTCGCCGTGCTGTGGGGCGTCTACATCGCGATCCCGCTGGCCATCGCCATTCCGTTGCTCGCGAAGCGATGCCGCGATCCCGAAGGCTGGGGTGAGCGATGAACCTGTGGAACGCGTTCGCCCGGACGCTGCGTTCGGTCTTTTTCGACAAGGGACCGGTGGTACCCGCCGTCGCCGGGACCCTCCTTTATGTTGTGTTCTATCCGCTCCCCTACAAGCCAGAGACCGTGCACGCCATTCCGGTCGTCGTCGCCGACTACGACTCGAGTGCGCTGTCGCGTCAGGTTCAGCGCAACCTCGACGCGACCCAGGCGATTCACGTCGTTGGCGTTGCGAAAACGGTCGAGGACGCGACGCCGCTGCTTCAGAACGGAGACATCGGCGGCATCGTCGCAATCCCCAGGGATTTCCAGCGCGACGTGATGCACGGTACGGCGACCGGCGTCACCGTCATGGGCAACGGGGGCTACATTGTTGTGGACGGCCAGGTCCTCGAAGCGACGGCGCAGGTGGTTGCCGAAGCACTCGCTCCGTCGTTGGCGGCAAAGCTGCTGCAGTCGCACGTGCCGCCCGCGGCGGTCATGCGCGCCGCGCAGGCCGGCCCGGTCATGGTGAAGCAACCGCTGTTCAACACCGTCCAGGGGTACGCAAGCTACGTCGTGCCCGCGTCCATGGGTCTGATCGTCCACCAGCTCATGGTCATCGCGATTTGTGTCGCGATCGGCACCTGGGTGGAGGGCGGACGCTGGCCGATCGCGCCCGAAGGGCGACTTACGCCGGGAGCTTTCGTCGGGATGCTTGCGGGGTTCTGGGTGCTGGTGTTTGCGGCCATCATGCTCTGGATCGGATTCGTCTTCTGGTATTACGATCTTCCACGTGCCGCGAACCTGTCGGGTGCGATCGTGTTCGGTGCGCTTTACGCGCTGGCCGTTGCGGCCGTGGGCATCGCAGTGGGATGCTGGATCGGCGTGCGCGAACGCTCGCTGCAGATCATCGGCGGGATCTCGATCCCGCTCTTGTTCCTGTCCGGATTCGCATTTCCCGTCGAGTCGATCAGCCAGCCGCTCATCTGGCTGTCGTACGCCTTGCCGAGCACGCCGGGGATCCAGGGATTCCTGAAGCTCAACCAGATGGGCGCCACGTGGGAGGAAGTGCGCCCGCAGGTCGTCAATCTGTCGTTGCTGGCCATTGCTTACGTTGCCATCGCGTGGTGGGCCGCATCGCGCCGCGCCCCCGGTCCCCACGTCGCGCACGCTGCAGGCGCCTGAAGGCGCTCCGGCAAAGCGAAGCGATCGTGGACATTCCCAAATTGATGTTCGCCGCCGCGGTGATGCTGCTCGCCACCGCGGTCGCCGTCGGTGTGGCGAAGAAGCTCGAGCTGGGCTGGATCGTCGGGTTGCTGGCGGTAGGAATGGCGCTCGGACCGCACTCGCCGATGCCGCTCTTCACCGGCCACGTCGCCGAGATGCAGGCGATCGGCGAGATCGGCGTCACGCTGCTCATCTTCGCCGTGGCACTCGATCTCCAGCCCAAGCAGGTATGGTCGATGCGCCACCTGGTATTCGGGCTTGGCACGATGCAATACGTGGTGACGACGGCCGTGCTCCTGGTCTTTGTGGCTGTGAGCTACGGCATCGCTCAAAAGCAGTGGGGATCGGTGCTGGTGGTGAGCCTCGGCCTGGCCATGAGCTCGGCGGCCATTCCGCTTCCGATGCTGCAGGAGCGAGGCGAGAGCGCGACGCTGCAGGGTCGCGCGGTAATTTCGATCGACATGTTTCAGGGTTTCATGGTCGTGCCGGTTCTGGCACTGATTCCCATCCTCGGCGCCGGCTCGGCCGGCAGCGGCCATCTCTTCGACACTCAAAAGACGGTGTACGTCGTCGGGGCACTCGTGGGCGTCTATATCCTCGGCCGCTACGTCCTGCCACAAGTGCTCGCGCTGACGGCGCGCGGTCTCGGCCCCGGCGGATTTGTTCCTATCGCGCTGTCCGCGGTGTTCTTCGCCGGCTGGTGGATGGAGGAGGTCGGCATTTCAATGGCGCTCGGAGCGTTCATGATCGGCGTTCTGCTTTCCACGACAGTCTACGTCGAGGAAGTGAAGGCCGCAGTGACGCCGGCGAGACGCTTTCTGCTTGCGGTGTTCTTCATCGCCATCGGGATGGCGATCGATCCCAGGCAACTTTTCGAGCTCAAGACCGATCTGCTGCTCTATCTTCCGGCGCTGCTCGCGATCAAGTTCGTCGTCCTCTTCCTCCTGGCGCGCCTGTTTCGATTCCCGTTGCGCCAGGCCATCCTGACAGGCTTGCTGATGATGCCCTTCGACGAGATCGGCTACGTCATCCTGGCCAGTGCGAACTCCAATGGTCTCCTCAACGCGCGGGACTATACGCTCGGTCTTTCCGTGATCTCGCTGTCCTTCGTCGTCTCGCCGATGCTGATCAATCTCGGCTACAAGCTCTCCGAGAGGCTCAAGGATCGAGAGCCGGAAAGCGCGCAGCAAACGCTCTCCCCAACGGAGCCGGGATCCGTCGTCGTTGCGGGCTACGCTTATGTGGGCCGGACGATCTGCGCCATGCTGGAACAGGCCCGCATCCGGTACACGGCCTATGAGGTCGACCCGGACTGGCTCGCGATTGCGGAAAAAATGGGACACAACGTGCGCTACGGAGACCTTGGCAATTCCGAAATGATGGGCGCGATCGCCATCGACCGCGCCCGGCTGGTCATCGCGTCGAACGGCGCCCACGTGTCTACCCGGCGCATGATCGATCACCTGCGGCAGTTCTATGCAAGCGTTCCGGTCATCGTGGCCGTTCCGTACCTGGCGCAGCGCGACGAAATCCGGCATACCGTGGGCACCGAGGTGTTCGCGCTTATCCCGGAGGGGGCGCTGAGCTTCGGGCGGCGCGTCCTCGATCGGCTGGGGGTGCAACCGAGCCAGACGGAAGTTATCCTCGATTCGCTAAAGATCGATGACTATGCGGCCCTTCGCACGATAAAGGGGGAAGGCCCGGACGCCGCCGAGACGACATCGGCAGTCGCGAAGTAGGCGCCCCCGCGCCGAGGGAGCGGGCGCGTTAGATCGACGTCACCTGCACAGGACGAGCGCAGGTCGGTATCAGGGACGCGCAAGACCCGCCTGGCAGCATTCCAAAACGCGACGCAGTCCGGTGCAAGACCGTCGGCTGCAATCCATCTAAGGTCCGGTGGTCGAGCTCCACGTATCGGGCGGGATCCGGAATGAACGAAATCGGAAGACAGCGCGGGCCGCTCCGTACGCCGTCGGATCTCGGGCTCGAGGCCTCGAGGGATATTTCCGCCGGACTGAATGTCCTGCTTGCGGACCTGTTCGCGCTATTTCTGAAGACCAAGAATTTTCACTGGCATGTCTCCGGACCGCATTTCCGGGACTATCACCTGCTCTTCGACGAGCAGGCTTCGCAGGTCCTGGCGACGACGGACGCGGTCGCGGAGCGCGTGAGAAAGATCGGCGGCACGACTTTGCACTCGATCGGTCACGTGTCGCGACTCCAGCGGCTTACGGACAACGATACCGAAGGCATGCTGGCGTACGACATGCTGGTCGAGTTGTGCGACGACAATCTGCAGCTTGCGGCCCATTTGCGCGAAGCGCACGGCGTTTGCGAAGAGCATGGCGATGTGGCCAGCGCGAGTGCAATCGAGGTCTGGATCGACGAGGCGGAGCGCAGGGTCTGGTTCCTGTTCGAGGCGAGTCGTAGCGGCGAGGATCCCTCGAAACCGATATCCCATTGAGCCGGACGCCCCCGTCGGCCGGCGGTCTGGCCGGAAACGCTCGCGCTCGACGACGCGAACCGCGATGCCGACTCTTATGTGGCGTGCGATGGCAGGCGTCTGCGCCGCGTACTCACGCGCGGATGACCCCCTTTCGGTTCTTTCGCTGCGGTGATGCGGCATCGGCACCTGCGGCAAGCGGGCACGCGGCGACATCGCCGAGCAGGATGCGGAGATGCGATGCGCGGTCGGCGCCAAACGCGCGCTCGAATTCCGCCTGTGCCTCGGTCCACAGCCTGTTCGCGAGCTGCAGTCGTGACGCTCCGGCTTGCGTCAGGGTGAGCTGCTTGCTGCGGCGATCCGCAACCCCATCCTCGATGCGGATAAGCCCGTCGCGCTCCAGCGGCAGCATCGTGCGCCCTAAGGTCGTTCGATCCATGACCAGTTCGCGCGCGAGCGCGTTGATCGTCATGGAACCCAACCCCTTGAGCTTGGTTAGAATCGAGTACTGCGTGGTGCGCAGTCCCGACGGCGCCATGTACTCGTCGTAGAACTGCGTCACATGCCGCATCGCCTGGCGCAAAGCCAGGCAGTTGCACGGTGCCGGCGTGATCGCGCCGCGTTGCGTCATCGGGCTCCTCTTGACATTAGGTGCACATGCACTCATTATACGCGTATATACGCCTATATCAAGTGCCGCTGTGCTGGACCGGCGTAGACGAGACCCCGCCTGCCGTCGTGAAGATGTGAAGGGAAGCGGGGTCCGCGCGCCCGAGCCAGCGGACTTGCGGCCAAAACCCAGGAGACTTCGATGTCAGAGCGAGAGGTAGTGCTGTCGCATCCCGTTCGAACCGCGATCGGGACCTTCAACGGGAGCCTGAAGGACACGCCGGCCACCGAGCTTGGCGCCGCCGTCGTGCGCGAAACGCTCCGGCGTGCGGCGCTGGACCCCGCGAAGATCGGCAGCGTGGTAATGGGCAACGTCATCCAGGCGGGCAACCGCATGAACCCCGCGCGCCAGGCCGCCATCGGTGGCGGCGTTCCCGTCGCCGTGCCCGCATTGACCGTCAATCGCGTCTGCGGCTCGGGCGCGCAGGCGATCGCGTCGGCGGCACAGGAGATCTGGCTCGGTCACGTGAATGCAGCGATTGCCGGCGGCATGGAGAACATGGATCGGGCTCCATATCTGCTTCCGAGCGGGCGCTGGGGCCAGCGCATGGGGAATACCGAGATCTACGACAGCATGCTCCGCGACGGATTGAACGACGCCTTCTCGGGAGAGCATTCGGGCTGGCATACCGAGGATCTCGTTACGCAGCGCGCGATCTCGCGCGAAGATCAGGACCGCTGGGCGGAGCGATCGCAGAAACGGTTTGCAGCCGCGCAGGCGGCCGGCCGCTTCGCGCCCGAAATCGTGGGTGTGGAAATCAAGGGACGCAAAGGTTCGCAGGTTTTCGATGCCGACGAAGCGAACCGGCCGGAGACAACGCTCGACGTGCTTGCGAAGCTGAAACCGGCGTTCCGCAAGGATGGGACGATCACCGCAGGTAACGCACCGGGGCTCAACAGCGGCGCAGCCGCGATGATCGTCGCCGAGCGATCATTCGCGGACGCGAATCGGCTGGAGCCGATCGCGCGCCTGGTTGCTTATGGCGTCGCGGCGGTCGAGCCCGGGATGTTCGGCATCGGACCGGTGCCTGCGATCCGGCAGGCATTGGAGCGAGCTCATTGGAAGCTCGCCGACATCGATCGCGTGGAAATCAACGAAGCCTTTGCAGCCGTGCCGCTGGCCGTCTTGCGCGAGCTCCGTCTTGCCGAGGACGTCGTCAACGTCGAGGGCGGCGCGATCGCGCATGGTCATCCGATCGGCGCCACCGGTGCGGTACTGACCACCCGGCTATTGCACTCGATGCGACGCGACGGGCTCAGGCGCGGCATCGTGAGCCTGTGTATCGGCGGAGGGCAGGGTATCGCACTGGCGCTGGAGGTGCTTTAGACGTCCTGACCGGACCGCTTCCGGGATAACCCTGATGGGCGCTCGGCTTTCGCTTTCAAGGCCACGAGACGACAGGCGATGTCGAATTCGTGCGGTCTCGTTCGTCATAGCAATAAGAGACTTTGATGACTTCGGTCGCTCTCGAACGAGCTTTATTCGCCATGAACAGTCTGCATTTCATGCCGGGCCCACGGCCGAGGACCCGGCTCGGAATCGTCGTAAAGCGGACGCTCCTGGGAATCGGTCTGGTGCTGATCCCCGGAGCGCTTATCGTCGTTCTGCTCTACTTGTGGCTCCGGCGACGCGTGACGAGCGTCAGCAGGCAGGCACATCTTGCCGCAGGCGAGACGCTCGCCGTGACGCTGCCCGTCCGCGCCCGTATCCGGGTCACTCGGGGCACGGTATGGGCGACGACGCGGGGCTGTCACGACGACGTCTGGCTGCAGGCCGGAGAGCAGCATCTGCTGCCGAGCGCGGGTCTCACGGTCCTCGAAGCGGCGGGCACGCCAGCCACCATCGAGTTGTCGCCGGCGAAGAAACGCACGTCGAACCCGATCCACGCACTGCTTTGGCGGCCGACGCCCCAGCCGGAGGCGCGAGCTGGCCCGACGGCTCGTGTTCGGCGAAACGGAATGTTCTGCGCCTATGTCTAGACTGCTGCGCACGATCGCCGTATGGCTCGAACGCGTGGCGATTCTCGTCGCGCTGGCGTGGCTCGCCTATTTGCTGATCGCGCTCGATACGCGGGTCGCGAAATCCCCTGTGGTGAGCCTCACTTCTCACGTGGTGCCGGACTCGAGCACGGCGCCATCGGATCGAGAGCCTGCGAGCGATTCGAACAACGCATTAGAGCATCGAGTGTCTCGCGCAACTTTTCCGGCCGTGTCCAACCTCGAACCGGGTTAACCGGCCAAACCGCGGAAGAAGGAGTCTGCGCGGAACAACGACCGTCGGATACTCCAGATCCGCGAGACGACCAGGCGCACATGTCGATGCCCGTCTCCGCTGGCGTGCCGCCATCGCGTTTGCTGCAGGCGCGGGCAGGTTACTCAATTGCAGGACAGTTCAGCGCCAGGCGAGTGCCGCCATCAGCGCCCTTCCGATCCCCGGGCATGGTGCTTCAGCGCCGGATCCACCGGCTCCCACGACAACCGGTGTTCAAGCCAGACCTCGCGACTTGGCGGAAAGCGATTCGGCTCGTCGAAGGTCGCGCTGGTGATCTCGATCTGCGAGGGAGCGTCGTCGGCTTCGTAGCTGATCGACGTTCCGCAGACCGCGCAGAAGGTGCGGGTGACTGCGGGCGACGAGCGAAAACGGCCAAGCTGCTTCGCCCCCTGCAAAAGCTCGAAATCACCGCAATCGAAGATGGCCCACGCCGCCGCGGGCGCGCCGGTCGCGAGCCGGCAACTGCGGCAATGACACCGACTCAGGGCCAATGGCGCTCCGCTGACGCGGAACCTTGTGGCGCCGCATAGACAACCACCTTCGTGCACGTTCGACGAGGCGGGCACTTGAATGCGGCAGCGGACCGTGTGGATGAACGCACTATGCTAACCCGATGCGAGCGGGTGCGAGCCATCGAATGCGCCCCCGTTTATGTCCCGATCGAAAAGGCCGTATAAACGCCTTCGGACATGGATCGCCTTTGGCATTCGTGCGCGTCACGCTGCACGCGAGGCGAAGCGCCAAACCTGGTGCGGCAAGGAAAGCGAGAACTCCTCCGCGCACCGCGTGGGTCGAATTGTTGCTGGAGGCCCGGTCGACCGCCCTGGCGCTCATGCGACACCGGCTGACTGCTGATACCCCTTCGAACTTTAAACGCCTACTGTTTGATTTGCATGACATCCTTCGGCCGGCGCGAAAACGGACGGCAATCTTGATGCCGAAATGGGTCTCGACAGTGTTACGATCCGTGCCCACGGAAAGGATGGTCATATCCATGACACCGGATGAAGCAAGCGTGCACGAAGACGCAATCAACGCGTTGATCGCAGAGACACACGTTGCTCCGGATATTGTTCGGAACACCTATCGCCGCACGCTCGCCCAACTTGAATCGGACGCAAGACTCACCGAATTCCTCGTGCTGTTCGCCGTGCGTAAGACGCGCGAAGCGCTGAAGCCGTTGCAGCTTCACTAGCCTGCGAACCCGCCCGGCGCCGCGGTAATTGCAGTGGCGACTCCGGGCCCGTTATCCTGCTTCGAGTGCCGGGTTTTCGGGTCGAGTTCGACTATCTGACCCACGACCGTCTGCTCCACTCGCATTTGCCGATCAAGTGATTTCAAGCCGGGCCGACGTCAGGCGGCCGGTGATCCAGGAGGTATTCGATGGCTGAACTGAGAAGGGCGCGCGCCGTCGGCTTCAATCATGTCGCGCTGGAGGTCGGCGACATCGAGCAAGCGCTGGCGTTCTACGGGCGCCTGTTCGAGTTCGAACTCCGGAGCAAGAGTGAGTCGATGGCCTTCATCGATCTCGGCGACCAGTTTCTTGCGCTTCAGAAAGGCCGCACGCAGCCCGCCGACGACGGGCGTCACTTCGGTCTCGTCGTCGACGACAAGGAGGTCGCGCGCAAGGCGTTGGCGGCTGCGGGCGTCAAGACACTGCCCGGACCGTTCCTCGACTTTCTCGACCCTTGGGGGAACCGTATCGAGATCGTCGGCTACGACAACATTCAATTCACCAAGGCGCCGAATGTGCTGCAAGGCATGCGACTCACGCACCTGAAGAAGAACGCGACGGCGATCAAGGAACTCGCGGACAAGGGCATGGCGCCCGTCTGAAACGGCGCGCACCGGAACGCTCTCGAGGCGCAGTACGCTCTCGATGCGCAGAAAACCAGAGGCGCTTCAATGTCAACACGGCTTGTCGCAGAGGCGCCCGCGAACTGACCGCGTACCCATCAGCGCGTGGTCAACGCGATTCAGCGACCGGCGTCCACCGCAACTCACGCCGCTGTCGGCGAGCTTCAGCGGATTCATCGTCGTAAGAGACCGCACGCACCGACGCGAACTCCAGCGGCTCGCGGAGCGTGTTGACGTTGAGCGTGGCGAATTGCCCGTGCGGTGAGTTGAGCACCGCGGCCAGGTAGACGCCGCAGTTGCGACACACGAGGAAATCCGCGGTGCGCAAACCAAAGCGATAACGTACAAGCGCGGCTTCGTCTCGAATTTCGAACGACACGTATCCCTCGGGATCCGTCGTGGTCCGGGCCGCGTGGCGCCGGCAGAAACTGCAGTCGCACGCCCGGATCTGCCAAAGCTCTGGCGAGCGCGACGTGTGGAATCTGAATCCTATCGCGCCGCAGTGACACGACCCCTCGAAGCGATGCAACGCCCCGCGACCATGCTGGCCGGGGTCGTGAAGTTGTCTGTCAGGAGAGTCAGCACCCATATGCGGCATCGACTGCGCGGCGCTGCTCCCAGGCACTCCTAGACCCGGGCTTGTGGCCGCGAGTGCATTCCGGACTTTGATTGCGTTCTTACGCTTTGGTTTCGACGGTCCGCGCGATCGGCGAAACCTTCGTTCGATACCAACAAAAAGGGCACCCGCAGGCGCCCTAACCGATCATCACTGCCGTTCTTGTCCGCTCGTTATCCTGGCATCGCTTGCATTCTTGGATCCACGCAAGACGAATCCTGGGTTCAGCCCTCCTGCATTTCCTCTTCGTGGGTGTCCACGTGTTTCTTCGAGGCCTGCACCGCCTGCTCGTGTCCACGCGCAGCGTACGCAAAAGCAAGGTGGGCCTGATGGGCGGCAGCCTGATGGTCTCCTTCATCGGCATGCTCGGCCGCGTTCCGATGGTGCTCCGCGGCCTTTTCGAAATGCTCGGCGGCCGCCCGGTGCAGCTTCTTGAGCTCCTTCATGATGGTGGTCTCCCGAGTGTTTGACGCGCCGTGGTCGAATCGGCGTGGCTCGGTGCGCACAGTAGCGCGCGATCGTGGCACGCCGATGACGTCGTGCAATCCGGTTCCCGAGAGTGTCTGGACGAGAATCCGTTCGCTGACAGTGCGGTTCGGTTGTTCTGCGTCCGCGCGATTGAATACGCGCTTCGAGAACACCTTGTCGACACGCGGGCGCCGACTCCCGAAGCTCGCGACCACGCGTCGAAACAGCCGGTTGAAAGCAAACGGAAACACGAGCGAGCTTGTGCGGACAGGTTTAGCGGAGGGCGTGGGCCGAGAGGGTCCGTCATCCAATTGTCATGAGCCCCTCCGATACTTCTCTGTTCTCCGCCGCGTCCTGCGGCAGTCTGTCCTCCCGCAGAGAGGATTCTTGATCGGTACCGCGGCCCCGCACGCATGCCGGTCACCCCGTCCTTTTCTGTTTTAGCCGTTTCTCCGTGCCGAAGAGGTGAGCATGAACGACCGGACCAGTGAACCCGTTGCGCTCGCAGGCGAAATCGACAAGGCGTCGCTGCTCGAACATGCCTGGGTCGACCGCGATCTCGGGTGGCTCGCCTTCAACGATCGCGTCCTGCACGAAGCCCTCGACGAGCGTACGCCGCTGCTCGAACGGCTCAAGTTCCTGGCGATCGTCACGTCGAACCTCGACGAATTCTTCATGAAGCGTGTCGGCATGCTGCGGGGCAAGGTCATGGTCGAGGACTATGAGGACCCGCTCGCGCACGAAGGCGATGCTCGCGCTCGCCTGCTCAACATCCGCTCGATCGTCGAGAAGATGCTGCGGGACCAGGCCGACTGCTATCGGCGACTGCTGCCGGAGCTCGCCCGCCGCGGCATCGTGATCGCCGCGTGGGACGATCTCACGCCGGCGCAACGGGACGAAGCTCTTGCGTATTTCGACAGCAACGTGTCGCCGGCGCTGACGCCGCTGGGATTCGATCCGGCGCACCCGTTTCCGTTCATGTCGAACCTCTCCACCAACTGGGTCTTCGTCCTGCGCGGCGACGAGTCGTCCGAATCCACGATGGTTCGGGTCAAGATTCCTTCGGAGCTCCCGGCGTGGGTCAGCCTGCGCGCCGACGTGGCGCCGGGCGAGCGGCGTTTCCTTGCGCTCGAGGAGTTGATCCTCCACAGCACCGACCAGCTGCTGCCCGGCATGACGGTGGTCTCGGGCACCTTGTTCCGAATTCTTCGCAACGCCGAAGTCGATCTCGAGGAAGACGAGGGAGAAAGCCTGCGCGAGGTCGTCACCGACGCAGTCCAGCAGCGGCGCTTCGAGCCCGTGGTACGGGTCGATTTCGGACCGAACGCCGATCCGGCGGTGCGGCGCGCGTTGATGGAGCGCTTCGAGCTGACGGACGTCGACGTCTTCGAGCCGCCGGCGATGCTCGACTACCCGGATCTGTTTCAAATCGCGGGTCTCGAGGTTCCCGCGCTGCGCGATCCGCCGTGGACGCCGCAACCGATCGCTCGCCTCACCGATCCGGATCCCGACATCTTCGCCGCAATCGATGCCGGCGACATCCTGTTCCACCACCCTTACGAGAGCTTCGACGCGAGTGTCGAGCGCTTCATCAGCCAGGCGGCGCACGACCCGCAGACGCTGGCGATCAAGATGACAGTCTATCGCGTAGGCGACGACACGCCGTTCGTGCGCTCGCTCATGAAAACCGCGGAAGCGGGAAAGCAGGTCGCCTGCGTGATCGAGTTGACGGCACGCTTCGACGAGGCACGCAACCTGCATTGGGCACAGCAGCTCGAGAAGGTCGGCGCCCACGTCACTTACGGCGTGGTGGGACTCAAGACCCACACCAAGATCGCCCTGGTCGTGCAAAAGCAGACGTCGGGACTGCACTGCTATGCCCATATCGGCACCGGCAACTATCACGTCAAGACCGCGCGCCTCTACGCCGACGTTGGGCTGCTGACCGCGGATCCCGACATCACGCACGACGTCGTCAACCTGTTCCATTATCTGACCGGGCATTCCAAGGGGCCGCTGTTCAAAAAGCTGCTGGTCGCACCGATGAACATGCGCCAGCGGTTCCTGGAGCTCATCCGGCGCGAGGCGGCGCACGCGGAAGCGGGACGCCGCGGCCGGATCATCGCGAAGCTCAATCAGGTCGACGACCTCGAGATCATCATGGCATTGGTGGCGGCTTCGCGAGCAGGGGTCGAGATCGATCTCGTCATTCGCGGCTTCTGCTGTCTTCGTGCCGGCGTTCCCGGCTGGACCGAGAACGTCCGTGTGCGCTCGATCATCGGCCGGTTCCTCGAGCATTCGCGCATCTTCTACTTCGCCAACGGCAGCGAGGATCCCCTCGCCGGCGAGTTCTACATCGGATCAGCGGACTGGATGTATCGCAACCTCTCCCAACGTGTCGAAGCGACGACGCCCATCGAGGATCGCTCGCTGCGCGAGCGCTTGTGGGAGATCCTCAAGGCTTGCCTCGACGATCAACGCCAGGCGTGGATCATGCAATCCGACGGGACGTATCGCAAGGTGCAGCCGCCGGCGGAAGGTGACGGCGCCGCAGCGCTGGGTACGCACGCGTTCCTGATGGACGTCACGCGGCACCGCGTCGCTGCAATCTAGCCGCGAACGCGGCCTCCGGCATCAGGAGCGTCGTGTCCACCACACGCGGCTGAATCGCCACAAGGCGTAGCCGACGAGGAGGAGAAGGGCGATCGCCACGATAGCAAGTGGCGCATAGGAGGTCGCCTGCTCGATCCACGGCAGCACGATCGACCCGGCGCCGTATCCGACCCCGCCCACGATCGCGCTCCACGCGAGGGCGCCCAGCGCGTTGGGTAGCGCGAAACGTGCGGGCGCAAGCCCGCTCGTGCCGATCGTCAGCGGAAGCGCCGTCCGCAGCCCGATCGCGAAGCGCACCGAGAAGGCGACCCAGTTCGCGTGCCGGTCGAGGTGTGCCCGAATCCGCGGCTGCAGGCGCATGAAGCGCGGCGAAGCGGTGATCAGCCTGGCGCCGAAATGTCGGCCGACGAGATAAGCCGTCTGGTCACTCAGGAACCCACCAAGCGCCGCCGCGATCACGACCTGGGGAAGGTCGAGATACCCAGCCTGCGCAGCCAGGGCGGCGAGGAGAAGCACGGTCTCGCCTTCGATGAAACATCCCACCAACACCGCCAGGTACCCATACTCCTCGACGCCGTGCGCAAACGTCATCGCGAATCGAACGCGGCACCTGCTCCCTGAGGTGCGGCTAGCGCGACGGGGGAACGCAGCCATCCGCACACGATGTCTTCCCCGCGCTCGATTGCATCCGAAAAACGCCACTCGCCCGGCTCGCGCTTCACTTTGGCGGCGTACTCAAAGAAGTTCATGCCGTGCGCGTCGAGCTTCGACGGATCGGCCCCCGCCGCCAGCAGCGGTCGCAGCATCGCATCGGATTTCAGGCTCGTGAGCGCGGCCATCAGGACGGTACGTCCGGCATTGAACGCCGGAACCGAATCGTCGGGCACCAATTCATTCGGATCTGCGCCGAGGACGAGCAGGCACTTCGCTTCGTCCACCCGACCCCGAATCACCGCGCACAGCAGCGGAGTCCAACCGTAGTTCTGCCTGGCGCTAAGACTGGCACCTGCGGCAACCAGCGTGGAGATGATGGCGAACGCATCGGAGCTCGTCCGCGACTCGACGTCGATCGCGCAATGAAGCGCGGTGTAGCCTTCGGAACTCTGCGCATCGACATCGGCACCGGCATCGAGAATCGCCGTGATGACGTCTACCGAGCGTGATGGCGAATTCGCCGCTCGCATCAGCGGCGTGAATCCGCAGCGGTCGGTGATGCGGATAAGTTCCGGTGAACGCTGCAGGAGTTCGCGAACCGCATCAACATTGCCCGCTTCAATTGCGGTAAGCAGTTGATCGTGGGTCGTCGCGGTTTCTCGCGTCGTAGGCATTCCCGCCTGCTTCCTCGCGTGCTGTCAGTCCGGCTTAGCCCAATCGCATCATTCTCGAAAGTTCGCTTGAATCGCGCGGAAGAGTACCGATGGAGTGCGGCAGCTATATGACGCCGATGGTTCAGGCGTCGTTCGTCGGTCGATGTCCGCGAACGCGGATACCAGGGTGAGCGCGCGTTGCCGGGGTGGCATGCGCGGCGCGCGAGCATCCACGACAAGAAGCGGGAGGGCGCGCAACGGATCGGTAGCGTCGAAGGGCTCGCTTGCCGGGCTGTCATCACTTCGTCAACGTCTTGTTGTAATTCCGTTCTGTGTTCTGGACTACCAGATCTTGTGTCCGAAATATTTCAATCCACCACATCTTGAGGAACGCATGGACCGATTGCTTCGAGAGCTTGCCGTGCAGCGGTGGGATGATCACCGTTACTACCATCACAGCCGCGTCAATCAATCGCTGCACCTGGTGAGCGCGATCAGTTTTCTCGCGAGCTACGTACTGCTCTTCACCGATCCGGTCGCGGCCGGACTGCTCGGCTGGCTCGTTGCGATGTCGAGCCGCCAGATCGGGCATTTCTTCTTCGAGCCCAAGGGCTACGACGCCGTCAATCACGCCACGCACGAGCACAAGGAGGAGATCAAGGTCGGCTACAACCTGCGCCGCAAGATCGTCCTGCTCTCGATCTGGGCGGCTTCACCACTCGTCCTGTATATCGATCCGACGCTCTTCGGCATCCTTCCGCGGCCGGTCGGTGCTTCAGGCTTCGTGCACAACATGGCCGTCGTGTGGATTGGCCTTGGCTTCTTTGCGCTCGCGTTTCGAACCGTGCATCTGTTCTTCCTGCGGGGCGTGGAAACCGGGCTGGTCTGGTGCCTGAAGATCCTGACCGACCCGTTTCATGACATCAGGCTCTATCACAAGGCGCCGCTCCACCTTCTGCGCGGAGAGCTGATCGATCCGTTGCACGCCCATCGACAGGTTTGAGGTCAGCGCCCGGCACGCGCCGGTCGAGTCAGGGCCGAACGCACACGATGCGCGACGATCTCGTGCAGCACCGTGCGCCTGATCGACCGGTTCGTGGTCGAATCATTTCCCCACCACCAGCCGTCGTCGCGCATCTGGCGAGCCGCCGCGACGAATCGATCCATCACGGCGTCGAAGTCGGCCTCGGTGTAGTTGAGGCTGAAGATCAAACGACCGGTGCCGATCCAGCTCAACGCGAGCCCCTCGGCGCGCAGATAGTATTGAAGCATCCAGTTGTAGCGCGACGGAGTCGTGTAGCACACCGTCCAGATGCTCGACAGGTTGACGATGCGAACCGGCAGCCCCTCCGCAACCAAGTGTTCGTTCAGCCGCCGTGCCCGCTCGTTCCAGACCGCTTCGAGGTTTGTGTAGAGCGCGATCGTCTCCGGGCGTTCGAGATGCAGCAGGAATTCGTGCATCGCCCCCATCACATAGGGATGGGAGTTGAATGTGCCTCGCGCAAAGCAGATATCGGTGGGGCGGTCGTCGCGGAACCGCCGCATCAAATCCTTGCGGCCGCAAAGCACGGCGACCGGAAGACCGCCGCCGAGCGTCTTGCCGTAGGTCACCATGTCGGCGTTGACGCCGAAGTAATCCTGAGCGCCGCCAAGCGCCAGGCGGAACCCGACGAAGATCTCGTCGAAGATCAGGACAATGCCGCGTTCGGTGCACACCGCACGCAGTTGTCGCAGCCATTCGGCGTAGCGCTCCTTGTCGAACCCGGCGCGCCGGCCGCTGTCGATGAGCGAAGAGTCCGAGGGTGCCGCCGCGTTCGGGTGCAGCGCCTGCAGCGGGTTGACGAGGACGCATGCGATGTCGCGGCGCCGCTTCAGCACGCGCAACGTCGCCTGGTCCAGATCCTTGAGCGTCAGCGTGTCTTTGGCCGGCAGCGGATTGCCGACGCCCGGCTGCACGTCACCCCACCAGCCATGATAGGCGCCGCAAAAGCGCACGAGACGCCTGCGACCCGTGTGATAGCGGGCGAGGCGAACTGCTTGCATCACCGCTTCCGTCCCGGACATGTGGAACGACACTTCATCGAGGCCGGAGATCTCGCGTAGCCGGCGCACGTTGTGGGCGATCACCGGATGGTAGGGACCGAGAACCGGGCCGAGGCTTGCCACGCGCTCGCTGCCGCGCCGGATGCAATCCTTGTAAAAGTCGTAACCGAAGAGATTGACGCCGTAGGAGCCTGCAAGGTCATAAGCTGCATTGCCGTCGAGGTCGGTGAGCGTCGTTCCGGCGGAAGCGGCGGCAAAGACGCCTGCGCTGAAATGCTGGCTCATGAGACGGCGATACTGGAACGGGACCTGGTACGCGCTCGTGAACTGGAGATCGGAGATGTCATCGAAGACCTCTCGGGTGAGCCGTTCCGTTTCCGCGAATCGCGCGGCGTACAGCGTCGAGAGCCGCATGAAACCGGCACGACGCCGCCGAACCGCTTCTTCCGGCGCGCCGTCCGAGCGGAAGAATGCCGTCTCGTCGTACTCGTAGAACGGGACGTGACGCGCGATCTCTCGTGCGATGCGCGGGTGTCCGGTCAACGAGGGGTGCTTGGCGCCCGAGAGCGCGAGCCGGCGACGCAATGCCCATAGCCCGATCGGAATCGCCAGCGCGGCCAGGAAGTAGGGGGTCAGTGTCTCCATCGGATGAATTCCTGGCGTGTGGCATACGCGAGAGTCGTTTCAGGCTCATGACGACGACGGTTCGGACGCTGGTGCGGGAAGAACTCGGCTTTCTTGTCACGAACCGCATTCCCCGTCGGCTCTTCACGCACTTGATGGGCTGGTTCAGCCGGATCGAGCAGCCGATCGTTCGCGACGTTTCGCTCTTCGTTTGGCGTTTGACGGGGAATCTCAACCTCCACGAGGCGCGCACGACGCACTTTCGCAGCCTGCACGATTGCTTCACGCGGGAGCTGAGGGAGGGCGTCCGACCGATAGACGCCGATCCGCGGGTACTGGTCAGCCCGTGCGACGGGATCGTCGGTGCCGCGGGTCGTGTCGAGGGGACTCGCCTGTACCAGGCGAAGGGCTTCCCCTATGCACTCGCGGAGCTGTTACTCGACGCGGAGCTCGAAGCCCGCTATCGGGACGGCGTCTACGTCACGCTGCGCCTGAAGTCGAGCATGTACCACCGGTTCCATGCACCGCACGACTGCCGCGTGGAGCGCGTCACCTACATCTCGGGCGACACCTGGAACGTCCACCCGATCGCGCTCGAGCGCGTCGAAAAGTTGTTCTGCCGCAACGAACGCGCGGTGATTCGGACGCGTCTGGATATCGGGGATCACATCGTGACGTTGGTCCCGGTTGCTGCCGTGCTGGTCGCGAGCCTCCGGCTCGATTTTCTCGACGTCCTGCTGCACCTGAATTACCACGGACCCAACGTGATCGCCTGCGACGCCCGCTTACGCAAGGGCGACGAGATGGGGCGATTCGAGCATGGGTCGACGATCATCGTGTTTGCCCCGCGCGGATTTAGCTTGAGCGAAGGGGTGACGACCGGTCGCACGATCCGCATGGGAGAGCCGCTCCTGCGTCTGCCGCGCTCGGTCGAATCGGACCTTTAAGCCCTGACACGTCGGCGTCACCGATCCCGCCGTACCATCGGATCGAGAACCAGCAAAAGGCCGCCGGGCATGGAGGAACCGATGTCGCACCGGGCTCCCATCAGTGTGAAGCTGGGCATCGCGGAAATCTCCTTCCAGCTGCTGTTGGACAACAAGCGCGCCATCGTCTACTTCGATCCCAACGGGGCGACGCTCAACAAGAGCGAGATCCACAAATTGATCCACGCGCTGCAGAACCTGCACGCGGAGATGGCGTGAATCGCTGTCTTCCAACTGAAATGTTCCCCGATCATCATCTTCGGAAGGACGGGTAGCGACCCGCGTCCTCTTTATTTTGTCCTCTCACGATTTCACCGCCATGCGCGAAAGCCATCGCCAAACGCGCTTCGATGTTCCGGGGAAGCACGCGGGTCGGGCCGATGTTCCGAGTGCGGCGCTGATCGACCTCGGGCACAAGCTGGATCTCGGTTCGAGCGTCTTGAAGCAGGCGCGCGCACTCATCAGGGCGGGGGCTTTCGGATCGATGTGCAGCCGTCTCCTCGTCCGAGCCGGCGAGATCCTGGATGAAGCGGACGAAGTCCTCGTCGGCCTCAATCGACGGCACGATCACGAGTGGTTCGCTCAGTTTGCCGCCCTGCATGAGGAATTCGAAGCGCTCCGTTCCCTCGTGCCCCTGGAGTATCGTCGGGCTTGACGCCGAAGGCAGCGGTCCGGATATTCGCGCCAAATTGGCTGACGGTCATCTGTGGCTGGGCGGCGAAGGCGTTGTGTATTGCCGCCCGCACCCGATCACGCTATGCGCCAGCCATAGCGGCGAGGTCGTCGGGACGATCCGCGCCCGATTCTTTCTTGGCAACATGACGCGCCACGTCGTTGAAGTCACCGATGGACAGCGATTGACGGGAGAAGTATTCGGAAGGTCGAACTGGTCGGTTGGAGATAAGGTGGGCATCGCTTTCGGGCACATTCCGGTCGTAGGCGGTCGGGACCAAGCGCCGTGCTGATCTGCCACATCAGCGATCTCCACATCCGCGCTCCGGGCGAGCTCGCCTATCGTCGCGTCGACACCGCACGTCACCTGCAGCAGTGCGTCGCGCACATCCTCGCTCAGCCGCAGCAGCCGGACGTACTGGTGATCACGGGCGACCTGGTCGACCTGGGCCGGCCGGAAGAGTACCGGCACCTGGCACGGCTATTAGAGCCGATTTCGATACCTACTTACGTGATCCCCGGAAATCATGACGACCGGCAGGCGCTGCGCCGATCGCTTTCGTGTACCACGTACTTTCCGAGCGAGGGCGAGTTTTTGCACTACGCCTTCGAGTGCGGTCCATTGCGCTTCATTGCGCTCGATACGGTGATCCCCGGCGAAGGTGGCGGGACCCTGTGCGCCGAGCGTCTCGCTTGGCTCGCGCACGCGCTTGAACGCAATCGTGCGAGCCCGACGATCATCCTGATGCATCGTCCGCCGTTCGAAACCGGCATCGAGCACATGGATCGACTCGGCCTCACCACCGCGTGGCCGCTCGAGCCCTTGATCGCGCAGCATCCGAATGTCGAACGCATTCTGTGCGGCCACCTGCACCGCACGATCTTCCACCGCTTCGGAGGCACCATCGCGGTGACTTGTCCGAGCCCGGCGCACCAGGTCACGCTCGACCTGTCGCCGGACGCCCCGTCGACCTTTACGATGGAACCGCCGGGATACCTGCTTCATCGCTGGTCGGCGGGCGCAGGACTCGTGAGCTTGAAGACGGTGATCGGCGAATTCGCGGGGCCCTACCCGTTCTACGACGGCGATCGCCTGATCACGTAGCGTGTGCCCACGGAGCGGCCGCAGCCGGGCGGTGGGCAATCAGCGGGTTTAGTTGTTCCCGACGGAGTGGGCCGACGCACCTACAGGGGTGCGCGGTCCTGTGACTACTCGCAATTGCCGGGGCGTCGTGACGAGTCGCGATCGCTAGGTGCGTCCGACGTTCAGCGCATCAGACGCGCGGATCGTCCGCAGCGTTTCGTCAAAGAGCTTTTCCTGCTCGAAGAGATAACGTCTGGTTTGAATCCAGAACTCGCCGGTAGCGGAGTTGTGCGCCGGTCCCCGCGATTCCGCGGGTTGCGCTGCATGGGACTCGAGCCGACGCCGCGCATGCTCTCGCGCTATCCGGGCCTGATGCAGCCAATCGGATTCGAGGCCAAGCTCGTCTTCGGAGCGTCCGCTGCCGAGCGTTCTCCCGGTCTCAGTTCGTTCGAAGTCCATTGTGCGCATGATGTAAGAGGCGACCGACACCCGCTCCTGACGGTGCTGCTTCAAGCGAGCAGTGCTGATGCAGAGACATGAGCTGACGCAATACTGTAATGCCGTCAGATTGCAGCTTGAAGACAACCGGAGGGGCATACGGGCAAGGGAGCGCGCTGGCGAGCATAAGCGAAGCCTTCGGCAACGAAGTCGATCCCGCTTCGAGCTGGGGTGACCGAGCACCTTCGGCGAATCGCAACTGCACGCAAACCGCTTCGATCACTCCGAAGCATGCGCGAGTCCCAGCGTCGCTCTGCGCCGGACCATCGATGCGACAACCTTTTCTGTCGGCGGACTCGCAGGTCAGCGAGATACCGCGCGTTTTGCCTGGCTTGCGCCAGGCTGACGCATAAACATGTGCTGCGCTTACAGGCGACCTGCCGTCTTGAGTCGCCTGCCGAGTTCCGCGATGTTCGCTTCGCCTCGATCAAGTGCTTCCTGGCTCGTGTGCACCGAGTAGCGTCCGAGCACGAGGTCGTGCTGATGCTTGACCGCCGACCCAAGAACGAATCTCGCGCCTTCATCGGCCTCGATATCGAGGGCGCCATTCGACTCGGCGAACACGACCAAGTTGCCCTCTTCGACGAGGGCGGGCGCAGCCAACTTGCCCTTGTGAACTGCAATCCAGGCCACGGTGTGGTCACGCGGGGGCTGGTAACACCACTTCTCGCCGCGCTTCAACATGACATCCAGGTAGTTGATGCCCGCCGGCGCGGGTATCTCGCTGGTGAGGCCGCCATACCGGCCCAGGATGACGCGCACCGGACCTTGCTGTGGGACGCGCGATGCGTCGATATAGCGCGCCTCAGACGCGCTGTTTTCGAGTTGGGGAGGAAGCGCGATCCATAACTGGTAGCCCTTGGCGCGCGTGTTGCCCGCGACACCGCCCGTGTGCCACACACCACCGCCTGCGCGCATCCACTCGGCGCCTCCCGCCTCGATGATGCCCTGGGTTCCGGAGGTTTCTTCATAAGAGATCCGACCCTCGAAAACGATCGTTACGGTCGCGATTCCGGAATGCGGATGGAAGCCGATCTCGGGCGTGCGCTTCGGATCGATATCGAAGGTGTCGAGAAAGACGAACGGCTTGATCAGTTGCCCGACGTCGATGGGACTGACGAGCCGCGTGATGGGTCCATGCGAGTGCCCGCCGGTGCGGTAGACCACCGAGCGAGTCGGCGTTATGACTTCAGCGAGCTCATTCATATGTCTTTTCCAGTTCCGATTCCTTTGCGGGACTCGGCGTCCCCTCTCGCGCGGTCTTCAACGCTTGCACCCACCACGCAAGCTCGTCGAGCATCGCGTGCGCGGTGGGCTCGATGTGCGGAGAGTCGGCAAAGGTCTTGCCATGCAGAAGCATGCCCATGAAGTCGGCGCCGCCGATGTGAACGGCCGAGCGGGTCGGCGCCATCTGCAGTTCGATGCCGATCAGCCGCAGTTGCTCGACCGCGCGAGCGCCGCCAACGCCGCCGTACCCGACATAAGCCGCGGGCTTGCGGTTGAACTCCTTGTAGGCACAGTCGAGCGCATTCTTGAGCACCGCCGGCACGCCGTGGTTGTACTCGGCCGTGACGAAGATGAAGCCATCCAGTTGCGCGACCTTCCGGCCCCACCGCAGCGCGATTTCGTTCTTGGGAGGGGCCCATGCCGGTGACATGGGCTCGTCGAAGAATGGCATCGGATAGCCGCTAAGATCGACGATCTCGACGTCCATATCGCCTCGTTCCGCCGCGAGGGCCTGGATCCAGTTGGCCGGCTTGTCCGCGAAACGCCCCATCCGCGTGGTGCCGACGATAATGCCGATACGTGGCTTGCTCATGGAAACCTCGGTTCTTGACGAACATTTTGTTCGTGACACTATAATAGGCACTATGCGATCCGACGCAAGGAGGCACTGTTTTGAGCGCCGCGCACACCGCTGTTCGTAAGGTCGACCCGTCCCACGCCGACTGCCAGGCCGTCACCGAGACGCTGGATCGCATCGGCGACAAGTGGACGGTGCTTGTCATCGGCACCCTCGAGCAGGGGCCGCTTCGTTACAACGAGATCCGGCGGGCCATCGACGGTATCTCCCAGCGCATGCTCACGCTGACGCTGAAGGAGCTCGAGCGCGACGGCCTCGTCACGCGCACAATGTTTCCGACGATCCCGCCGCGTGTCGACTACGAGCTCACGCAGCTCGGCCGGAATCTGATGGTGCCGCTTCGATCGCTCTACGACTGGGCAGTGAAGCATCGACCGGCGATGCTTGCCGCGCGGAAGAAATTCGCCGAGAAGGAGCGGCTGGCGGTCGGACAGAGGCGGTTCACGACGCCGAAATGACCTGCAGGAGTTGGCCTAAACGCTCGGGCGGGACGTCACATGAGAACTTCATCCGCAAACCGCGGAGACTGCAATGATTGAACTCGCCACGATGCACACGCATCGCGCCGCCTGGATCCTGGGAGTCAACACGCTGCTGCACGAAGCAGGCGTGCCGGTCCCCGTCATGCCGACGGCTATCTTGCTTGGCGCCCAAACGATGCACGGTACGGGCGATTTTCTGTTGTTCATCGGGACGATGATCTGCGCCATGCTGGTCGCGAACGGGATATGGTTTGCCGCCGGCCGGATTTACGGGACCGGCGTGCTGAAGCTCCTCTGTCGCTTCTCCCTCACCGCCGATACCTGTGTGGCGCGTACCGAGCAGGCGTTCGGACGCTGGGGTTGGTCATCGCTCGTCATCGGCCACTTTCTCCCCGGCGTATCGCTGCTCGCGCCGCCGCTCGCGGGCGCGCTGGGAATGTCGTGGGGCCGGTTCGTTGTGCTCACCATTGCGGGCGGAGCTCTATATGGCCTCGTGACGCTCGGTGCCGGTTTCCTCTTGCGCCATCAGGTGGAGTCTGCACTGCATGTGCTGCACGATCTCGGATTGCAGGCGCTTGCGGTTCTCGTCGTGCTGCTCGCGGCGTACCTGGGATGGAAGTGGTGGCGGCGTCGCGTCGCGCGCGCGGCCGAGGTGCCACGGATTTCGGTCGCTGAATTGCAGGCGCTTATCGCCGCGGGCGAGCGACCGCTCATCGTGGACGTACGCGGATCCACGTCCCGGCGCCTCGACCCGCGTCTGATCCCGGACGCGATCGCGATTCCGCTCGATGACATCCACACCCAACGCGACAACCTGCCGCAGGATCGGAAAATCATCCTGTACTGCGCGTGTCCCAATGAAGCTTCGGCAGCGAAGGCGGCAAAATGGCTGCGCAATCGCGGGTACCCGTGGGTGCGGCCCTTGAAGGGCGGGCTCGAATCCTGGGCCGCCACGACCGCCGATCTCGCCGAACCGCCCGGATCGGTGTCCATCGAAGGTGGCGCTCGCGGAGCGTAGGCATGATTTCCCGAGAGAAAGCGCGACGGCGCGAATCTCGACGACGAGCGATTTCCAGGTTTCTCAGGACATATCCATGCTTTATCGTGCTCGATTGAATGGCCATCGACGCTACGATATCGAGCGAATGGGTGATCCGTCGGTGCAACCGTTTGACGGGCACCCCTTCGAGCAACATGAAAATCTTCATCAAGCGCGCCTACGAGGACGCGGCCGCGGCTGACGGCTACCGCGCGCTGGTCGATCGCGTCTGGCCACGCGGACGAAGCAAGGCGACGCTTGCGCTCGACGAATGGGCGAAGGAGCTCGGGCCGAGCACCAAGCTTCGACAGTGGTTCGGTCACGACCCGCAGCGCTGGGAGATGTTCGAACAGCGCTATCGCAAGGAACTCGCGTCACCCGCCCAACGTAAGCGTATGCGACTGCTGTTGCACGCCGTGGGGAAACGTCCGCTCACGCTCGTGTACGGCGCGAAGGACGAAGTCCACAATCAGGCGGTCGTGCTGCGGGACGTGCTATCGCAGATGATCAGCCACGGCTGATTTGGTGCCGGACGACCGGTGCCCGCCGTACTCGGGCACCACCTCGACTGGCCGAGCCGGCGACAGCTCTCGCTGGCCTTTCCTCCCCTTGTCGACGCGCTGCGCTATCGGAGTTGATCGAACGAGGACGAGGATAAAGTACACTGCGCCCGACTCGAATGCTCGGTGCCATGGGTGCCACCGTCCATCGGGCGAGCCATGGTTCGTGCGGCGATTGCGACGAAACAACTCCGATCAGGATCTCATTCGATGAATCATTTCCTCAATTTGAATTGGCTGAAGATGGTGCATGCGGTGATCCTGGCGACGTGGGTCGCAGGAGGTGCCGCGGCTGCGGCGCCAAGCATCGACCAAAAGGAGCTGGTGGACGTCGGCTTCAAAGAGCTGGTTGCGACCACGAAGGTGCAGCAGGACTGGGTGCGAAGCCTCGCGCCGGGGCAGATCAGGGCGGTGCAGCGCACGGGCAAGAAGTATTTCATCTACCCCGATGCGCCCAACAACCGAATCCTCGTCGGCGGTCCGAACGAATTCGAAGCCTACATGCAGCTTCACCCGGACACCAAGTTGTGGGGGCAGGGAGCGGGCGACAAGGCGAGTTCGTACCGAAACAAGCAGAACAACGCCATGCAAAGTGCGACCCAGCGCGATCTTTCGAACCCCTACCTGGGCATGACTTGGGGCGACCTCGGGTTTTAGATCTCACTGCGGGATCGCGCGAGGGCCGCGAAGTGCGGTCCCTGCGTAGCATCAGCGGAAACGCGCTCGTTCGGACAGTGCTGACGCGGGCCTCAGTGCACCTGAGTTCTTGCCCATCAGAGAATGCCCGCTTCTGCATAAGGCTCGTTGGCGGCGATTCTTTGGTAGCCAAGCCGCGCGAGATCCAGTGTCCGGTATTCGCCGTGTACGACGAGCTCGGCAATGGCACGACCGGCTGCCGGCGCATGCATCATCCCGTGACCTGAAAACCCGGCCACGGTGTAGACGTTGGGCAGGCCATGCGTCCACGGGCCGATCACCGGGTTGCCGTCGAGCTCGTTTTGCTCGTACAAGCCCGACCATGTGCGGTGGCACTTCGCGGCCTCGAACGCCGGAAATCGCTGCGCCACCGCCGGCCACACGACGCGCTCGAAGTAGTCGTGGTCGACTTCGAAATTGAAACCGCGCTTCTCGCTGCCATCGACGAGGCCGCCGGAGAAGCCCTTGCCTTCCGACCTGAACGCCAGGCGCGCAGCATCCTTCACGTACGGAAGACGCTCGACCGGCGAACCCGCGGTGAAGTAATGCTCGAAGCGGCGCATCGGGGAGATTGGCAGGTTCATTCCAAACATTTCGGCGACCACGCCGGCCCAGGCGCCGCAGGCGTTGACGAACGCCTCGGCTCGCACATGATCGCCGTTAGATAGCGTTATCGATCTTGCCTTCACGCGGTCGATACTCACTGCTTCGGCCTTCGCCGAAAGGTAAGTAGCGCCCAGTTCGACCGCCTTGCGCCGAAAGCCCCACAAGAGGCCGTTGGGATCGCACCAGCCGTCGTGCGGCGTGTACGCGCCGGCACCCAAGTTCGTGACATGCATCGAAGGGAACTTCGCTTTAAGTTCCGCCGGACTCAAGAGCTCGACGACGCATCCATGCGCCTGCTGGCGGCGAACGGACGCTTCGAGCACTGGCACCTGCGAGGGCGGCACGATAAACAGGTAGCCGCCTTCGACCCAATCCACCGGTGCCGGACTTTCCCTCGTCGCCATCGTGTCGGGGAAGCGCTTGATGAAGTCGATCCCGAACTTCGACATCTCGATGTTCTCGGCGCCGCTGAATTGCACGCGACATCCGCCGGATGCGCGCAACGTCGACGCAAATTCATAGGTGGGGTCGGGCTCGACGACGCAGATCCGCAACGACGGGGATTCGCGCAAAAGGAAATACGCAACGCTCGAGCCGACGATGCCACCGCCGATGACGGCGACGTCAAAAGAGTGCGGCGTTGCGTGACTCATCGGATGAATCGATGCCGCGTGACTCGTTGGATGAATCGTTGCCAACGTATCGGCGATCGCATGTGACGAACAAGGCGCTCTAGCCAGCCGTCAGAGGATTCGGCGTTCAACGGTCACAGTTTCGCGCATCGGTCCAGCTTAGCGTCCATGTTTGGCGGCAACCCGCGCGGTCCGCGCCGTGCTCTTTATCTCGTAGGGCAAATCGCGCACTCGAAGCCGACTGCTGGCCGCTAGGGATGGCGCGGCAACTGCTAACGTGAAGCGGTCGGAGCGTTTGTGTATCCGTCGCTTCGCAACGGGCACGGCGCTCACGTCAGGCTACTCGAATCCGACTCAGTACCGCGCATTCCCCGGCGTGCGCGGAAACGGGATGACGTCGCGCACGTTGCCAAGTCCGGTCACGTACGCAACTGTGCGTTCGAAGCCGAGACCGAAGCCCGCATGCGGAACCGTGCCGTAGCGCCGCAGGTCGCGGTACCAATCGTAGTGACTCGTGTCGAGACCTGAAGCGGCCATCCGCTGGTCGAGCACGTCGAGGCGTTCCTCGCGCTGACTGCCGCCGATGATCTCGCCGATGCCCGGCGCGAGCACATCCATCGCGGCCACCGTCTTGTCGTCGTCGTTCAGGCGCATGTAGAACGCCTTGATCTCCTTCGGGTAGTTCATCAGCACGACCGGCTTGCCGGCGTACTTCTCCGAGAGATAGCGTTCGTGCTCGGACTGGAGATCGACGCCCCATTGCACCGGAAACTCGAAGCTCTGTTTCGATTGCTCGAGGATCCTGATCGCTTCCGTGTAGTTCATTCGCGCGAACTCGGAGTCGACGATGCCCTGCAGCTTCGCGATCACGCCTTTCTCGATGCGCTCCTCGAAGAACGCCATGTCGTCGGCGCGCTCGTTCAGGACCGTACGGAATACGTGCTTCAACAGCGCTTCGGCGAGCGTTGCATTGTCACCAAGATCCGCGAACGCGATCTCGGGCTCGACCATCCAGAATTCGGCGAGGTGCCGGCTGGTGTTGGAATTCTCGGCGCGAAACGTCGGACCGAAGGTGTAGACCTTCGACAGTGCCTGGCAGTACGCCTCGACGTTCAGCTGGCCCGAGACCGTGAGAAACGTCTCGCGGCCGAAGAAGTCCTGGGTGAAGTCGATCTTGTTTTCGGCGTTACGCGGCAGGTTCATCAGATCGAGCGTCGAAACCCGGAACAGTTCGCCCGCGCCTTCGGCGTCGGAGGTCGTGATGATCGGCGTGTTGACCCAGACGAACCCGTTGTCATGGAAGAAGCCGTGGATCGACTGTGCGATGGTGTGCCGCACGCGCGTCAAGGCGCCGATCACATTGGTGCGGGGGCGGAGATGGGCAACTTCCCTCAGGAACTCGAGTGTGTGCGGTTTGGGCTGGATCGGATAGGTGTCGGGGTCGTCCACCCAGCCCACGACCTTGATCGCATCGGCACGAAGCTCGAACGGCTGTCCCTTGGCGGGCGAGGGCACGACCGTGCCGGTCGCTTCGACGGCACAACCCGCTGTCAGATGCAGGACTTGATCGGCGTAGTTCGGCAGCGTGTTGGGGACCACTACCTGGACGGGATGGAAGCACGACCCGTCACCAACGTTCACGAACGAGATGCCCGCACCCTTCGCGTCGCGGCGCGTTCGCACCCAACCTTTGATCGTGATCGGCTGATCGGCGGGCGCGCGTCCCGAAAGCACGTCGATGCAACTCAGCGCCGGCATTTCGCATCCCCGGTTTTTTCAAAGCGCGTATTTTAGCCGGCACGGGGAACCGCTCTTCGGCGCGGAAATGAGGAGAGGGCGGCTTGGCGAGCGCAGGCCGCTGCGAACGCGGCGTGCCGCGCTCGTGCCGGTCGCGCGAACGCAGTGCGAAGCGCTCCTCGAAGACGACGGCGAGCACCGGAGCCGCTGAGCTCCTGGATCGTGTCAGGCGGATTCAAATGGTCGCATTGCGATAGGCGAAAGCGTCGACGGCCGTCGCGTGTTCTTTTAACGCACTGCGAGCGACGCAATCAACTCTTGTCGCAGTGTTTCGCCTGAGCGAGCTGCATCAGGTGTTGCAGGCGTTCGTTCGCTTGCATACGCTGGCCCTGCGCTACGAGTTGCTGGCTTTGTGCTTTGTTCTGTTGCATGAGCGGCGAATTGGCGAACGCCGCGTTTTCCTGTTGCTCTTTCGCGTGCTGCGCGATCAGCGCCAACTGGTAGGCCCGTTTCGCTGCACCCGTCGGATCGACCGCGCCGGCCGAGGCGAGCGGCGTAAGGAGTGCCACCTCCGCTCGTCGCTTCTCGCCCATCTGCTGGGCTTGTTGATAGAGCTGCTGTTGCGTGGCCCCGAGCGCCTGGATATTCGGCATGAGTTGCTGCGCGTAGGGCTGCAGCTCCATGGCGATCTGCTCGCACGTCATGGTGTCGTCACCCGGTTGGGTTCCGGGCGCATCTGCAGCCGCGACTCCCGAAGTCCAAAGTAGAGTCGCGACCGCCAACCGTGTGACCCTCGCCACTGAGATCGTTGACATGACAATGCCTGTCAAGGAATCGAACGACCAAAACCTCGATCGCGAATCAAAACGATTCTTCACTTCCTAACGCATTGCTTCTGCGCCCACAGTTGCTTCAACCGCTCCATGCGCGGGTTGGGTTGCGGCGGCGTACCGAGCTCGGCCATCGCCCGCGAGGCCTGGGCCTCGACGGCGGCTTGCGCCACTTGCCCCGTGCCGCCGAGTCCTCCCGCGGCCGTCGCGCCGACCACCAACGCCGCGGTGGCATTGCTCTGTGCCCGCATCTGGTCGTGCTTCTGATTGCGCTCCTGCTGAGCGCGTTGCGCTTCCGCCATCCCCTGGACATAGATCTGATCGCAGGTGAGCGTTTCGTCGCCGGGCTGGGCACCCGACGGTTCCGTTGCGTTGGCCGAGCGGTTCAAGAGCGTGAACGCAATCAGGCCAACGATCCAGAGGATGGATGTCCTGCGGTTGCGTACGGTCCGCATGAGGATCTCCTCGAGCGATGACGCAACCTTAGCAAGTCGCAAGTAACGTTTAGGGAACCGATTCGCGCACGTGGAGCGCCGAAGAACTCTCGCTTCCCCAGCGAACACTGCCGTCAACGGCCGCTCAACCCGGACACGAGCGCTTCGGTGCGCGCCGAGGGGCGAACGCCCAGGACGATGGAGAGCAATTCACGGCACCGGCGATACGCGTTCAGCGCCTGCGCGCTCTCGCCGCGAGCGAGATGGCACGCGATGAGGCGTTGATAGATTTCCTCGGCGAGGTTGTCCTGCTCGAGCGCAGCGCGATAGAACGCGATCGCCTGCTCGGGGCGACCGACGCGTTCGAGGCGCTGTCCCAGCATATCGATCGAGCGGAGGAAACGCGCTCGCAGCCGATCGCGTAGCGCAAGTGCCCAAGACGGCAGCTCAGCTTCGCCGAAACAGTGTCCGCGGTACAGCGACATGAGCTGCACGCGGCGTCTTTCAAGCTCGCCGTCGTCGACACCCGCTCCGGAAGCGCCTGCGCCGAGCAGCGACTCGATGCGGCCGCAGACGTGATCGAGCGCCCAGGTGTCGACCCAGGTCACGGTCTCATCGAACGAAATCTGCCCGTCACGCACGACAACCAGCTCGGCCCCGAGCAGCGCGCGCGTCCGATGCAACATAGTCTTGAGCGCATCGCGTGCCTCGTCACCGTCGGCGTCGGGCCACAGAATCGCCGCGACGCGCGCTGCATCGACGTGGCGGGCGCCGAGCGCGGTGACCAGTCGCAGAAGGTCGAGGAGACGCTTCGGTGCTTTCCGTGCAAACGTGACGGGAGTGCCATCGCGCTCGATTGCAAAACCACCGAGCGTCCGCACCTTGAGCGGCCACGGCCACTGCGCATTGCCAAGGTCGGGACAAGCAAGCGCACGCGCCGCGACCGCCTTGCGCGCGAATGCGACGTCCGCGTCGAGTTGGAAGGTGGCCCCGCACAGCTCGGCCGCCACCGTTGGCAACGCGCGGAAGAAATGCGTGAGATCGATACTCCGCGCATGCATGAACGCAGCGGTGAGCTCAGCACGGGCTTCGTCGAACGCTCCGGCCCGCCAGTGCTCGAGCGCGCAGGTGAAATGCACATGAGCAAGGCACGGTGTGGCCTGTGCACCGTGCGACAGCTCACCGGCCCGCGAGAATGCGGCGGCGGCGTCCTCGAGCCGACCGAGCGCAACCAGCACGAACCCCTGCTGCATCAGGACCGGCGTCGTCCGCGCTTGGCTCACGTGCGCATCGACCAGCCGGCGATGGCTGAGCTTCGCGTGCTCCCATGCATCCTCCGGCGCGCCGGTCATGAGCGCGTGGCGCGAGCTGTAGTAATGGAACGCCCAGTAGTCCGGCGGATGGGCCGGACTCAAAAGCGGATGCGCGGCATCCAGTCGGGCACGCCCACTCGCGGCGTCGCCGTCGCCGAGCGCGACGGCGGCGCGAATGATGTGGGCGCGCGCCAGGAACGGCCGAAGGTCGTGCATTTCGGCGAGACGCTCCACCTGATCGAGCTCGGCATGCATTCGCGACGACCAGTTCGCGTCGTAGGAGCGAGCCTCGACCACGAACAAGTGCCATAGCGCGCGGCTGTATCCTCCGACCTGCGGTGCCGAGGCGACCTCGCCGCCGGCCCGGAAAAAGTCCTCGCTTCGCACGCGATCGAGCATCAAGCCGAGCATGGGAAGTGCCGCGGTCGCGACGCGAAGCGCGATCTCGCGATCGATGTCCGCCCCCAGCACCGCAAACGCGCGCTCGACATCGTCGATCGCGCCGTCGATGTTCTCACGCCGTTCCGCCGCGAGCAGCAGGCGCGCCGCCAATCGGAACCAGCCGAGCGGCGTGCGTTCGTCGGTCGCGGTTTGCGAGTGGGCCACACGCTCCGCCCGCGCATCGAAACCGTCATACGATTGGTAGTCGAGCAACGTGCACTGGACGAGTGCGCACGCCGCGAGCTCGAGCCCTGCGGCGTCGGCATCCTGTGTGAAGCGAGTTTCCGCGGACAACCACGCTGTGCGCGCCGCGCCTAAATCGTCGAACTGCAGGACGTAGCCGCGCCAGAAGCTCGTCCAGCCGGCATCCGTCTCGGGGCCAATGGCGGGCAGCGCCGAGCGGAGTCCTTGAAGGCCGTGTCGCGCCAGAAGACGCTCACCTTCCTCGGCGTCGGCGAGCGGAGCGTGTGGGACGCCATCCCGCCTTGCGGGCGCCGGCGAGACAATGCGCAGGTTGGGGCGTCTTGGCGTCATGGCGCGGACACGCGCATGGAATCATAGTGCAGCCGTGACGCGCGTAACGCAGCGCGATCGGCAATCCGTTCCCAATCCGTTACGAGCCACCCGCTCGCGCCGCGAATCCCGCTGCGCCGGGATTTCGCGAGCGGGCGCGACTGCGACGCATGCGGAATAGTCGCTTGATGCCGACCCGGAGCGGCGTTACGCTCGCTCGAAGTCAAGCTCCGCCGCCGAAGTCCCGATTTGAGTCCGGCAACGGCTTCCCAAGCTCATGCGTCCCCGAGGGGGATGGCCATGAAGCGCTTTCTGACGATTTGCCTGCTGCTGGCCACGGCACTGGCTCAAAGCGGGTGTTTGCTGATCGCTACCGAGGGCCGACTCGAGGCGGTCTATTCCGGTGGGGATTTCTTCGACTCCGCCATCATCGATGGAGATGGCAACACGCTCCTTTGCGACCCGAGCATATCGCTGGTCCCGGAGCTCGATTGCGCGTTCGCCGCCCCTGCAGGTCCTTCCGCAGACAGCCAGCTTCGTCTCGCCGGACTCAATCTCCTCGTCCTTCTCTTTCTCGATCCGCTGGTGATCGAGGCCCCGTTAAGCGCAACGAACTTCTCCGGAACCTACAACAACGGGGCGGGGGTAAGCGGCAACCTTCTTCTCGGCGGATCCCAATGAATGTGCCACCGTCTCGCAACGCACGATGACGGATCCGAACTACAGCGGTTACGTGGCCGAAGCGCCCAATGTCTTCTATATCGGACTGCCCGACACGACGACGGGGGCCTGTCCGGCGGGCACGGTGCCGGTACATCGGCTGTGGGACAATCGTGCCGACTCCAACCATCGTTACACGACCGACATGAACGTCGTGGCGCAGATGCTCGCGAAGGGCTATGTGCAGGAAGGCTACGGTCCGAACGCGGCCATCATGTGCGCAGTGGCGTCGATCTAGACGGGAGCGCTCTCTTCCAGCGAAGGTCGAGCGCACCGCTCGACGGCTGGTGGCGAAGGTCGTTGCCTAGGAGCTTCAATAATCACGCGACGCTTCAGCCGTGCTGTACCATGCCGAGTGCCGGTTCCGGTGGTGCGGAGCGGCGGCGCTGACCCAGGCGGTTCACCAGCGCGTTGCCGGCGATGGCGAGGGCAACGATGACGATCAGCAACGCGTAGACCTCGGCGAAGCGGGATCGATTGAAGCTGTCGATCACCATGGCGCCGAGACCGATCCGCGAAAATTTGATCTCGGCAATCAGGCACACGGCAATCGCAGCGCCGAGTCCCACGCGCAATCCAGTCGCCGCTGGTTCGACGAGCGCCGGCAGATAGATCTTGCGAGCCATCTGCGCGGGCGACAGATCGAAGCTCCTTCCGACCTGCACCAGCACCGGTCGAATCTGACGCATGCCGGAGGCTGCGCTGAGCGCGACCGGTACGAAGCAGGCGAACGCGCCGATGGCGATCTTCGACGCCGGGCCGACGCCGAACATCAGATAGATGATCGGCAGGATGATGATCTTCGGTGTTGCGGCGAATGCCGCCAGATAGGGCTCGACTGCGGCACCGAGGAAGCGATTGCCCCCGAGGAGGAGTCCGATCACAAGACCAATGCTTCCGCCGATCGCGACGGCAAGCCCGATTTCCATTCCGGTGACGGACAGGTTGAACCAGAATTGCACGGCGGCGAGAAGCCGTGCCAGCGCCGCTGCGATCGCGAAAAGCGAAGGCACGACACCTTGGTAGAGGAGGCCGGAAAAAGCTAAGCCCTCCCACAGAGCCCAGACGCAGAGCAGCGTGGCGATCTGCAAACGCCGAGGAGGCGGCAGTCGCGACACGAACGGCGTCGATTGGCTCATCGTGGTCGCAGCCATCGCTCGAGCCGCTGGACGAAAAGCTGGAAGCAGGCGCTCAGCGCGATGACGAAGACGATCGCGCCGTACATGGCCGGGATCTCGAAGCGGTCGGCTAGGTCGGGGATCAGCGCCCCCAAGCCGCCGTATCCAATCAGGAACTCGATGCCGACGACGGTGATGAGCGCATTGATGAGACCGATGCGCATGCCGCTGAAGATGGCGGGCACCGCGGCCGGAAGCTGGATCAATCTGAATTGCTGTAGCGGCGTGAGATCGAAGCTTCGCCCGACATCCAGCAGCACCCGCCGGCTCGTGCGTAGACCCTCGCAGGTCTTGAGCATGATCGGCGGCAGCGCCGAGATGACACCCAGCACGATGATCGTGGCGGCGCCGCGGCCCAGGATCACCAGGAACAGCGGGTAGAGCAACAGGGAGGGCGCCGCGCTCAGCCCGACGATCCAGCTCGTGTAGGCGAGTCGCGCCTGGCTCCAGCGATACAGCGCCCATCCTGCCGCGCAGCCGATCAGTGTCGCGAAAAGCGCCACCGAGAGCGTCTCGGCCGTGGTCACGACGAGCCGCCGGAACAGATGCTCCTCGACCACGAGCATGCGAAAGCTTGCCGCGACGTCGACGGGCGTCGGCACGAGAAACGAGCTGATCAGCCCGTGCTGGACGACGACCTGCAGCAGCACGACGATCCCGGCGAGAATGCCGAGGCCGGCCGTCCGGGGCCCCCACGGCGATACTTCGCCGCCGCCGCCGCGACGGCGCAGCCCGTCGCTCACGGCCCGCCGGGCTTCCAGACGATGTCGATCGCGGAGGCGAGCTGCTCGGGGGTCGGACGCTGCGCGATGCGCTTGAACTGCAGTCCCTGCGCGATGCTGACGTCGAGACCGCCGACATCGCCGGTGCGCATCGCGCGCTCGGGATACATCCAACCCACGACCCGCTTCGCATCCTCGAGCTTCGCGTGATTCAGCTCGGCGTATTGCTTGAGTGCGGCCGAATCGCGATACATCCAGTCGACCGTTTTCTGATACGCCTGCACGAAGCGGACCAGCACGTCGCGCCGCTTGGCCAGGGTCTCCGCCGTGACGACGAGACCGCGCGTCGTCACGTCCCGCATCAGGGTCAGCTCGCTGCCCAGCGCGACGACGCGAACCGCGCCGCGCTCAAACTCGGGCACGCCGAGACCGCCGTTGCCATCGAAGCCGACGTCGACCTGCCCGGACATCACCGAGAGCATGGTCGCGGTCGCGTTCCCCGTCGCCACCATCTCGCCCCCGACGCCGTACTGTTCGAGCAATGCCGCGAGAAGGATGTAATTGCTCGAGCCGGGGGTCGCATATCCGAGCTTGGTGTCCTTGTTCACGTCTTTCAATTTCGCGATCCTGCTGTCGGCGCGCGCGTACCAGAGCAGGTCGGACGACCCAGTGAAGTTCGCGGAGATCATCTTGAGCGGAGCGCCTTTCACGATCGCGCCCAGGAACAACGGAACGCTGACCACGCCGATGTCGACGCCGCCGGCGATCACCGCCTGAAGCGCCGCGGTGCTGCCGTCAGTGAACGAGACTTCGACATCGATTCCCTTCTCGCGGAAAAACCCCGCCTGCTTGCCGAGCGGAACGACGCTGTTGTCCCAGCCTTCCTTCGACGTCGCGAGACGCAGAACGTCGTCGGCGTTCGCGCCGGATGCCGTCAGCGCGAACGCGACGACGAGGCCGGCCGCAGCGAGAAATCGTTTGGCCATGATGATTACCTCCTGGATTCGAACGTCATCGCCAGGCTCCCAGAAATCCGATCAGCCAATCTACGTCCTCGCGCGCGTCCTGAACGCAGGCGCTGCCGGGTCGAGATCGAAATTCATGGATCGTTATGGCCTGACGTCGTCGATCCGCTCTTCCGCCAGCGGTTCCTGTCGGGCGCGCATGCCACGGCTCGCTTCCTCGCGAAGGTCGTTCCAGATCATACCGACCAGACGGGCGAAGCGCTCGCTGCCGACCACCTCGGAGGATCGCGGCCGCGGCAGGTCGATGTCGACGATGCGCCGCACGCATCCCGGCCGGTAGGTCATGACCACGACCCGGTCCGACAGCTGCACCGCCTCCGTGAGATCGTGCGTGATCAACAGCGTCGTCTGCGAAAGCGTCTGATGGATCTGCAGCACCTTATCGCCGACCAGCAGTCTGGTCTGCGAGTCGAGCGCGGCAAACGGCTCGTCCATCAGCAAGATCCTGGGTTCGGAAGCGAGCGTGCGGGCGAGCACCGTCCGTTGCAGCATGCCGCCGGAGAGCTCCGACGGATAGTGATCTTCGAATCCTTCGAGACCGACGAGTGCCAGAAAATGCCGCGCGCGCTCGAGGCGCTCCTGTTTGGGGACGCCCGCCACCTCGAGCGGGAACGCGACGTTCGCCAATATCGTTCGCCACGGCAGCGCGGACTCCTCCTGAAACACCATGCCGATCGCGCGGCGCTGCGGCCTTGCCGCCTTGCCGTCGAACATGACCTGGCCCTCGAAGTTCCCGAGCAGGCCGCCGACGATGTTGAACAGTGTGGTCTTGCCGCAGCCGGACGGCCCGATGATGGAGATGAACTCGCCGGGCTGCACGTCGAAGGAGACATCGCGGACCGCGACGAGCTCGCCTTGCGGTGTCTCGAACCGCTTGCCGACGCCGACGAGGCGCAGCGCCGGCGGAGTCGCGGAGATGGCGTCATGCATCGCGGTCTCATTATCCATTGCACCCGCGCAGACGAGGTGCTATATGTAAGCCCGCAACAGCGGAGGAACAACCATGGCAGACAACCCAAGCGTCGACATCGGTGCACTCGTCAAGGTCTACAAGGACGCGGTGAAGAAAGGCGACAGCCAACGCGTCGAGCTGGCCGCGACCGCGCTCAAGATGACAGCCCGCGCCGAAGCCGCCCTGGCGGAAGCACGCGTCCTGTCGAGGGTCGCCATCGACGTCTGACGTTGCGAGCCCGGGCGTGGAAGAACCCAGGCCCGGCGCCGGAAACGCAAACGGATCGACGACGCAGGCGCCGGATCTGGCGCTTGCGGAGCAATTGCTGCGTCCCACCTTCGAGCACGCGCTCCAAAGCAGTTTCCATCGTCGACGGCTGAACGGCCGGGTGGATGCCGCGTCGGTGTCGGCCTGGCATCTCCTGCCCGAGATGAGTCGGGAAGAGCTCGAAGCGTGCATGAGCGACATCATCCTCGATGCCGGTACGCGACGGGAGTACGTCCACACTGGAGGCTCTTCCGGCCGGCCGCTGGTGTTTCCCAAGACGCAGGCGGAGGAAGCCTTCATCCGCGAGTTCTTCTCGCAGGTGGAAAGCGGGCGCGAGCGCGACCTCGTGCGCGGTATCCGGTTTACCACGCCGTTTCACGGCCACGAGACGCCCGTCCCCGTCTCCGCGTGGTTCCACAAGATTTCTCCGTTCGATTTTGGCGGCTTCAAGTTTGCGCGGAAGCTTCTTTCGACGCCATGGGACGCGCCGGGCATCGCGAGCGACTGTACCGTCGTCGCAGGGGCGGAGCGTTTCGTTCGCGCCTTCACTCTCGACTGCGAGGCGGCTGGGCTCGACGGCGCCTCCACGCCCGTCGCGTTTCTGCTGCCCAACGGTCAATACCTCAGTGCCGCATGGCGCCGCCGCTACACGGAGTATTGGCACGCAGCGATCATCGATCGCTTCGCGCTGAGTGAGGCGTTCGGAGGTGCGACGGAGGATCCCGAAACCGGTTGGTATCTGTTCGACCCGTGCTGTTTCCCTGAAGTCGTCGCGCTCGACTCGCGGCGGCCGATCGCCGAAGGCATCGGCGAGCTCTTGCTGACGCCGCTCTATCCATTTCAGCAGGGGCTGCCTTTGATCCGGTACGCAACGGGCGATCTCGTCGCTGTGAACGGTCGGCATCCGCGCTCGGCCGGGCATCCGGCGATACGCCCTCTCGGGCGACTGCGCCACGCGATTCTCCCGGATGAGCGGGGGATGCCGCTCGTGCCCGCTGCCGTCGGCGCAGAAGTCATCGACGAGATGCCGGACGTCCGTCGCGCTCCGCTGTATCGCGACGCCCGCCATCTCGTTAAACGCCAGGGACTCGGGCACGCGATCTATCACATGGCTCGGGTGTCCGAGGACGGAGGCCTCGTCATCCGACTCCACATCGAGCTCGAGCCGGGCTCACCCCCTGACGCGACGCGTGCCGAACTCGTGCGAGAGCGTTTCCATGCGCACTACCGCCGCGTGGTGGGCGAGCCGCTGCCGCGCGCGGTTGAAATCGACGTTCGCTTCGGTCCGCCTCCGAGCCAGGATCTCATTTCCCACGCCCCGTGAGTTCCCGCTTCTCGTGGGGGCAAAACGCAGCGGGCAAGGGTCGCCTACCGCGGATACCGCCACCGCGTCCGCTACGCCACCTTCTGCCTGAAACATACGAAACAAAATTCGCCCCTGCGAGAAATTCGTCGCTTACCAAGCGTCCCTACGCTGCAGGTGAGCAGGCAGTTTCCAGTACGGCGGTTCAAAGCGTGGGGTTGAGGAGACGCTGAGGACAACGACCGCGGAAGCGGTGTGCATCTCGTCCTCTTTCGCATTTCGCGCGTGTGCCTGCTTCATCCACCGACATGGGAGAAATGAGATGAGCCCGATCAAGTCCTGGTTTGCGACGCAGGCGATTTCCGCCATCCGCCGCGGCATCGGCAGTCGGCGTGCGTACGACACGGTCCGGCGCATGAGGCTGCGCGTTCATTCGCCCTCGGGACAGGTCGCGCCCGCATTCTCCAGGTTGCGCGTGACCGCTCGCAGCTGATTGCCGCCGTTCAGGGAGGGGCACACGCGGGCCGGCGAGCCGTGTTTCAAACTCCCGTTTTCCACGCCGAACATCGGTAATGTTGCAATTCGCCGTTGCAGCTTAGTCGTTCGCGACTTTCATGCCCGTTCAGCACTCCGATCACGCCGGTGCTACATTGGCGTGCGGAGACCGACGTGGGCGGCGAGCAAACGGGGCCTGCAGGCCCGAATCTGGCACGAGGCGTAGCGATCGACTCGCTTGCCGACGGAGGCTCGCTCCTCGGGAATGTTGGCGACGACGCGGTGCTCCTCGCCCGGAGCGGCAGCGAGTTCTTTGCCGTGGGTGCGGCGTGCACTCATTATGGCGGTCCACTGGCCGACGGGCTGATCGTCGGCGACACGGTGCGCTGTCCCTGGCACCACGCCTGCTTCAGCCTGCGGACCGGTGAAGCGTTGCACGCGCCGGCATTCGGTCCGATCGGATGCTGGTCGGTCGAGCTGAGAGACAGCAAAGTCTTCGTGCGCAGGAAGCTCGAGCCGCGGCCGGCGATTCGCGTGACGTCGACACCCGCATCGCCACGGAGGATCGTGATCGTCGGCGGCGGGGCCGCGGGTTTCAGCGCAGCGGAGATGTTGCGGCGGGTCGAGTTTCAAGGCGAGATCCTGCTCTTGAGCGACGACGACACCCCGCCGGTCGATCGACCGAATCTTTCCAAGGACTATCTCGCGGGTACTGCGCCCGAAGAATGGGTGCCGTTACGCGACGACGCCTACTACGGCGATCAGAAAATCGACCTGCGATTGAAGACTCGCGTCGAAGCGATCGACGTGCGCAGCAGCGAAGTCATGTTGGGCGACGGCAACCGGATCGCGTACGATCGGTTACTGCTTGCGACCGGGGCCGAGCCCGCGCGCTTGCCGCTGCCCGGCATGGATCTGCCGCACGTGCATACGCTGCGAACGCTCGCGGACTGCCGCGCCATCATCGCGCAGGCGGCAACGGCGAAGCGCGCCGTGGTGATCGGCGCGAGCTTCATCGGTCTGGAGGTCGCAGCCTCACTGCGGACGCGCGGCATCGAAGTGCATGTCGTCGCGCCTGAAAAGCGACCGATGGAACGGATTCTCGGGTCCCAGATGGGGGACTTCGTGCGGAGCTTGCACGAAGAGCACGGCGTCCGCTTTCGTCTCGAAGACGCGCCGGCGACGATCGACGCGAAGCGGGTCACGTTGAAGAGCGGCGCGACCCTCGACGCGGACATGGTGGTCGTCGGGGTCGGCGTGCGTCCACGCCTGACGCTCGCGGAGAAGGCCGGCCTTGCGATCGACCGGGGCGTGGTCGTGAACGAATACTTGGAAACCAGCGTGCCGCGCATCTTCGCCGCGGGCGATATCGCTCGCTGGCCCGATCCCCACAGCGGCGCCTCGATCCGCGTCGAGCACTGGGTGGTCGCCGAGCGGCAGGGCCAGACGGCGGCGCTCAATCTGATCGGTGCGGGGCGCAGGTTCGATGCCGTCCCGTTCTTCTGGAGCCAGCACTACGATGTGCCGATCAACTACGTGGGCCACGCAGAGAGCTGGGACGACATCGCCATCGACGGCGCAATCGCTGCGCGCGATTGTATCGTGCGCTATCGCCGCGGCGGCCGCGTGCTCGCGGTGGCGTCGATCGGACGCGACCGCGCGAGCCTGGTCGCGGAAGCGGCGATGGAACGCGGCGCGGAAACGGCGTGAACCCGCGCATCGAGTGAATCGCGAGGCGCCGTCGCCCGAGGGGAGGCGCGCCCGCAAGCTTGAATCCCCTGTGCAATCGGCATAGAGTTTTTCGGCCGGGCGAGGCATCGCGATCGGCACCTTGCGACGATGCACGGCCGGCGATGTCCGAAACGCTCTTTCGTCGACGCGCAGCAGGGGGACTGCACCACAACCATCCACAAGGAGGCCGATCGAAATGAAAACCGGAATATGGAAGGTGTCGGTGTTGGCAGCAGCGGTGGGGATCGCAGCGGGTGCGTTGTGGGGTTGCTGGACGGAAACGGAAGCCCAGCCCCAGCCCTTCACCATCTCGAGCCCGGATCTCTCGAGCGGTACCTTCGCGAACACGTTCATCCTGAACGCGTTCGGATGCACGGGTGGCAACGTCTCGCCGCAGCTGGTATGGTCGGGCGTTCCGTCGGGCACGAAGTCGCTCGCGCTGCAGGTCTACGATCCCGACGCGCCGAGCGGCAGCGGGTTCTGGCACTGGGCGGTGTACGACATTCCACCGGACGCGACGGGCTTGCCGCGCGGCGCCGGCAACAGCGCCGCGACGCTGCCCGCGGGCGCGTTCGGCGGCAACACGGATTTCCTCGATACCGGCGCGACCGGTGTCAATGGCAACTATGGCGGCCCGTGTCCGCCGACGGGCGATCCGCCGCATCGCTATATCTTCACGCTCTACGCGCTTGCGGTCGACAAGCTCGAGGTCGCCGGCGGCGTGCCGAAGACCGGGACGGCGGGGCTTTATGGCTTCGTGTTGAACAAGGGATTGGGAAGCGCGATGATCGCGAAGACATCCTTCACTGCGCTCTACGGCCGTTAGCGGGTAATTGTGCGCGATGGCCGGCGCAGCGCCGGCGAGAAGGCACAGCAAAGGGCGGATGATTGAAGCGGAATAGTCGAACCGTTTGCGACAACGGCCTGCGCTCGCGCAGGCCGTTTTATCGTCAAGATCCGAAGGAGAAGCGCAGGTGAATCCGGTCCTTGCCGGCCTCGGTATGTTCGTCACGATCGCGGTGGGGGCGTACGCCGGCACGTGGATCGGAAAGCGGCTGCCCCAGCATCATCTGAGCGACTCGTCGAAGGACATGGTGAAAGTCGGCGCAGCTTTCCTCGCGACGCTGGCCGCGCTGGTGTTGGGGCTCATCCTTTCCGCTGCGAAGAACTCGTTCGACATGAAGGCCGAAGAGGTGGAGCACGCGGCGGCGAAAATCATCATGCTCGACCAGGCGCTGCGCCAGCTCGGGCAGCAGGCGCTGCCGGTGCGGGACGCGCTGCGTGCGACCGTCGAGGCCAAGCGCAATTTGACCTGGGTCGACGCCGAAGTGCGAAGCGTGCGCGCCGACGCCATGCAAGGCATGGCGACGATTCCGCCGATCACCAAGGTCCGGACGATGATCAGTGCGTTGCATCCCGCCGACGACGAGCAGTCGGCAATGCGTGCGCAGGCGTTGCATCTGGTCGATGACCTGACGCAGACGCGCTGGTTGTTGATCGAGCAATCGACCGAGTTGAGTTCCGCGCCCCTCATTCTCGTACTTGCCGTGTGGCTGGCGACGATCTCGGGTTGCCTCGGCATCTACGCGCCGCGCAACGGGACGGTCACCGCGGTCGCGCTGTTGTGCGCGGTTTCGGTCGCCGTCGCGGTGTTCCTGATTCTCGAGCTGTATGACCCGTATGGCGGATTCGTGAAGATATCCGACGCGCCGATCAATACCGCGATCGGATTTCTGAACCAGAGGTGAAAGTTCCACGGGCATGTCCCGAGCGCTAGCACGCTCTCCGGCCGGATGTTGCGACGGGTCGACGCGCATTGCCTGGCTCCGACACCACGTGGACCGGATGCTAAGATTTGCAGCTTCCGTGTTCGTGCGCGATGAACGCTTCCGCACACATCCTGGTCGTCGACGACGAGCCCGACATCGTGGAGGTCCTGCGGCGCTATCTCGCGACGCAAGGCTATACGGTAAGTACGGCCACTGATGGTTCCGCCATGCGCCGCGTCATGGCCGCGACCCCGGTCGACCTGGTGCTGCTCGATCTCGGCCTCCCCGGCGAGGACGGCCTCGCCCTGATGCGCTCCCTTCGTGACGAATCGTCGGCCGCCGTCGTCGTCGTGACCGGCCGCGGCGAGACGGTGGATCGCATCGTCGGTCTGGAAGTCGGCGCGGACGACTACATCGCCAAGCCGTTCGACGTGCGCGAGGTGGGCGCACGCGTGCGGAGCGTACTGCGCCGGACGCTCGATCGGAATCCACGATCGGCATCGGCGGGACAAAGCGACGTCGTCCGCTTCGCCGGCTGGACGCTGGATCTCGGCGCGCGCCGGCTCGAATCCCCACGGGGCGCCGAAGTCGAACTCACGACGGGCGAGTTCGGCCTGCTTGCCGCCCTCGTCGGGGCACCGGGCCGCGTGCTTTCGCGCGATGAGCTCCTGGAAGCGACGCGTAACCGCGAGGCCGGGCCGTTCGATCGCACGATCGATGTTCAGGTCGGCCGCCTGCGCCGCAAGATCGAAGCCGATCCGCAGCATCCCGAGCTCATCAAGTCGGTGCGGGGCGCGGGCTACGTGTTCACGTCGAAGGTCGAGCGCGGATGAATCGACGCCCTCCGGCGGCGCCGCCGCGCTTCGATGAGGAAACCTACCATGCGCTGTTCGAGAGCGCGCCCGATGCCGTGCTGGTGATCGACGCCTCGGGAACGATCGTGGCGACGAATCCGCAGGCGCACCGGATGTTCGGGTACGCGGAGGAGGAGCTTTACGGCGAGAGGATCGAAAAGCTCATGCCCGAGCGATTCCGCAGTGCGCATTCGCGTTATCGCCATGCCTACGCTGCGGATCCCACGCCACGCCCGATGGGCAGCGGTCTCGATCTCTGGGGGCGGCACAAGAGCGGAAAGGAGTTCCCGGTCGAGATCAGCTTGAGCCCGCTTGGTCCGGGCGAGCCGGCGCTCATCGCCGCGTCGGTGCGGGACGTGAGCGAACGCAAGCGCGCAAGGGACCAGCTCATGCGAGCGCGCGACGAGCTCGAGGATCGCGTTCGCGAACGCACCGCGGCGCTGATCGCGGAGGCTGCGGAGCGCGAGCGGGCGACGGAGCAGCTCACGCGCCAGGCCGAGATGTTGGATCTTGCGAGCGAGCCGATCTTCGCCTGGGACTTCGAACGCGGGATCGTGTTCTGGAACAAGGCCGCGACCGAGACTTACGGCTTTACCCGCGACCAGGCGCTGGGTCGGAACAGCCACGAGCTCCTGCAGACCGCGCATCCGGGCGGGACCGCTCGCATTCGCGATACGCTGAGGCGCACCGGCCGCTGGGACGGCGAGCTCACCCACTCGACGCACGAAGGCCGAAAGATCGTGGTCGAAAGCCGGATGGCGCTGCTGACGACCGCCGGCGGCGAGCGGCTCGTGCTCGAATCTTGTCGTGACATCACGGCGCGTCGAGCGGCCGAGGACGATCTGCGGCAAGCACAGAAGCTCGAGGCCGTGGGCCAGCTCACCGGGGGCATCGCGCACGATTTCAACAACCTATTGACGATCATCATCGCGAATCTCCAGCTCCTCGAAGACGAGTTGGGTCCGGCTTCGTCCTCGGCGGACTTGGTCGGCAGCGCGATGCGCGCGGCGAAGCGCGGCGCGGACCTCACGCGCAAGCTGTTGATCTTCGCGCGCCGTCAGCGACTCGAGGCGGCACCGCTCGACGTCAACGCGCTGGTGTCGAGCATGACGGGGATGCTCGGCCGGACCCTTGGCGCCCAGGTGCAGATCGTGGAATCGTTGACGCCCGGGTTGCCTGCGGTGCTGGTCGACGCGGGGCAACTCGAAACCGCGCTGCTCAATCTCGCTGTCAACGCGCGCGACGCGATGCCGCACGGTGGTCGCCTGTCCATCGAAACGCGCGCACAGGCCGTTGGCCCGGGAGATGATCCGGGATCTCGCGACGATGCGCTTGCACCGGGGACCTACGTCGCAATCGCCGTGTCGGACACCGGCACGGGGATGGACGAAGAAGTCGCGGCACGTGCCTTCGAACCGTTCTTCACCACCAAGGACGCCGGCAAGGGCACCGGCCTGGGCCTGAGCATGGTCTATGGCTTCGCTAGGCAATCCGGCGGGCACGCGACGCTCAAGAGTCGGCTCGGGACGGGAACTTCCGTGGAGATCCTTCTGCCGCTCGCCGCGCACGGAAGCGAAGTCGTCGTCGAGTCGAAGGCGGAGGCCGAATCGAGAGGCGCAGAAACGGTACTGCTGGTCGAGGACGACGATGAAGTACGGGTGGCGACGACCAAGCTCCTGACCGGACTGGGCTACCGCGTGATCGGTGCGCAGGACGGGGCGACAGCACTGATGCTCGTGCAGAGGCAGCAAGGGCTCGACCTCCTGCTGACCGATGTCGTGCTCGGGACGGGGATGAGCGGTCCCGAGCTGGCGCGCGAGGCGCGACGCTTGCGCCCGGATCTCAAGGTGCTCTTCGTGTCGGGTTACGTGCGCGACGCCGCGGCCTTCGAACATGGGCTCGACCAGGACGCGCACTTCCTTCCCAAGCCGTTCCAAAAGGACGAGCTCGCCCGCAAGCTCAGGATCGCGCTCGCACCGCGCGAGCGCTAGCGGCGCGATCTGCTTGACCCTAGGACGCCGCGCGTTTGACGTTCACTGACGCCAGGATCCTTCGTCCCAAATCGCGCGTGTCGAACGGCTTGCCGACGATGACCGCGCCCAGCTCGCGCGCACGCGTCGCGGTCTTCGCGTCGTGGCTGCCGCTGATCAGGAACACCGGAAAGGCGGCGTGGTCGCTCACGAGTCGCTCGAGAAGCGCGATCCCCTGCATGCCCGGCAGACGATGATCGAGCAGCAGGCACGCGATCGACCGCAGATCCGCATCGGCGATGAATGCTTCCGCCGATGCGTATGCCTCGGGCGCCAGCCCCACCGACTGCACGATGCGCGCGAGAATCCGCCGAATGTCCTCGTCGTTGTCGACGATGACGACCTTGGATGATGCCATCGTGAGCTTCCCAGATAGCCGGGCTTGTGTGCGCGGTGATGCCGCGCCCGTCGCCGATGCTCCGCTCAATTGAGGACGCGCCCGATGACGGATTTCAAACCCTCCGCGTCGAGGATCGTGACGGACTTGGTGTCCACGCGCAGCAATCCCTCGACCTGGAACCGCGAGAAGAGCCGGCTCACCGTCTCGAGGCGAAGGCCAAGATAGCTGCCGATGTCGGCGCGGCTCATGCGCAACAGAAAGCGCAGTGCGGAGAAGCCGCGCGCCTCGTAGCGCCGTCCAAGATTCAGCAGAAACGCGGCGAGCCTTTCCTCGGCGCGCATCGTGCCGAGCAGGAGCATCGTCTCGCGCTCGCGCTGAATTTCATCCAGCATCAACTGATAGAGCTTGCGCTGCATCGCCGGCACGTCGTGTGACAAGTTCTCGAGCGCCAGGAAAGGGATTTCGCAGACCTCGGTGTCCTCGAGCGCGACCGCGTCACTCTCGTGCCGTCCGTTCGCGAGGGCGTCGATGCCGACGACTTCGCCCATCATGTGGAACCCGGTGACCTGCTCGCGGCCGTCGTCGGTCGTGATCGACGTCTTGACGAAGCCACAGCGGATCGCGAACAGCGAGCCCGACAGGCTCCCCGCGGAGAACAGATGCTGTCCCGCAGCGATCCGTCGCTTCGCGACGACGGTACCCTCGAAGCGCGCGATCTCGGACAGCGAAAAGCCCGCCGGCACGCACACGTTGCGCATCGCGCAGGCGGTGCACGGTACATTCAACCGCACCACATTTGGCGACGACGCGCTTCGAACCGTCACCGGAATCCGCGAAACCGAAGAAACGTCGCCGTTGCGGCGCGTATCACGTTGCTCGCTGAACTGTTTTTCCAGCGCGGTGGGCATGCATCGTCTCCCGTGGTTCTTGTCTTGAAAGCAGGCCGTCGGTTTCGGGTCTCCTCGTACAACACGAGGCTACGCCCCACGCGACGAAGGCGAATGCATGGATCGAAACGCTACGTAACAGTGTGTAAACGCGCAGGCAGCCCAAACGCCGAGGAAGTTGGAGATGGCGCGGTGTGATCGCCGGGGAAGCAACCGGCGACGCGGGCGCGCACCGCTTCCGACACTGGGGACTGGCCCCCATTTGCACGGGAGAACAAGACGTTGGGAGGGCGGCAGGTCAGTCAGTTGGATGGCCGCCGCGCGCCTGTGCTTGGATCACCGCGCCCGCCTCGAAGTCCGCACTGAGGTGTCACGATGGGAGCAGCGACCGCTCGCCGATCGGAGATAATCACGTTGCGATTCCGCCGCCACACCCCACCTACAACCTTCGTCGCACCGTTTTCCTCGTGATGAACCGCCCCGCGTCGTTCCATCCCGCCGTCCAAGCCTGGTTCGCGAAGCACTTCGCCGCCCCGACCGAGCCGCAAGCGCTCGCCTGGCGCCACGTTCAGGAAGGACGCAACGTCCTCGTGGCCGCGCCCACGGGCTCGGGCAAGACGCTGGCCGCCTTCCTGGCCGCGATCGACGGCCTGGTGCGCCAGGGGGTCGACCAACCGCTCCCCGACGAAACCCTCGTCGTCTACGTCTCGCCGCTCAAGGCGCTGTCGAACGACATCCAGAAGAACCTGGCCGTACCGCTGGAGGGCATCCGCCGTGAGCTCTCCGCGATGGGGCTCCCCGACGTCGACATCCGCACACTGGTGCGGACCGGCGATACGCCGCAAGGCGAGCGCGCGAGCATGCGCAAGCGGCCGCCGCACATCGTCGTGACGACGCCGGAGTCGCTCTACATCCTGCTCGGGTCCGAATCGGGCCGGAAGATGCTATCGACGACACGCACCGTGATCGTCGACGAGATTCACGCGCTCGCTGGCAACAAGCGCGGCAGCCATCTCGCGTTGTCGCTCGAGCGTCTTGCGGCACTGCCGTCCAAGCCGCCGGTGCGGATCGGACTGTCGGCGACGCAGAAGCCCGTCGAAGAGATCGCGCGATTTCTGGTTGGTGAGCCCGACGGCCAGCGCGGGCAGCATCCCGATTGCGTGATCGTCGACACCGGCCACATCCGGCCGCGCGATCTCGCCATCGAAGTGCCGGCCTCGCCGCTCGAAGCGGTGATGTCACACGAAGTCTGGGAGCAGGTCTATGGGCGACTCGCGGAGCTCGCGCTCGCGCATCGCACGACCCTCATCTTCGTGAACACGCGCCGGATGTCGGAGCGCGCCGCGAAGCACCTGTCCGAGCGCCTCGGCGAGGAAAACGTCACCTCACACCACGGCAGCATGGCGAAGGAGCGCCGTCTCAGGGCCGAGCAGCGCCTCAAGAACGGCGAGCTCAGGGTGCTGGTCGCCACCGCGTCGCTGGAGCTCGGCATCGACATCGGCGACGTCGAGCTCGTCTGCCAGCTGGGCTCGCCACGATCGATCGCGACGTTCCTGCAGCGTGCGGGCCGCGCGAGCCACCAGGTCGGCGGTGTGCCCAAGGCGCGCATCTTCCCGCTGTCGCGCGACGAGTTGGTCGAGTGCACGGCGTTGCTCGATGCCGTGAAACGCGGCGAGCTGGATGCGCTCGCGATTCCACCGAAGCCGCTCGACGTCCTCGCACAGCAGATCATCGCCGAGGTTGCCGCGAAGGAGTGGACGGAGCAGGCGTTGTTCGACCTTTTCCGGCGCGCTTATCCGTACGCGACGCTTGCGCACGAAGAGTACATGGACGTCGTGCGTGCGCTCGCCGATGGCTACAGCACGCGGCGCGGGCACCGTGCAGCCTATCTCCATCGGGACGCGGTCAACGGCGTGTTGCGCGGACGGCGCGGCGCGAGACTGACGGCCATCACCTCGGGAGGCGCGATTCCGGACAACGCCGACTACGACGTCATTCTCGAGCCCGCCGGACAACTGGTTGGCACGGTGAACGAGGACTGGGCGGTCGAGAGTCTCGGCGGCGACATCTTCCAGCTCGGCAACGCGTCGTACCGCATTCTCAGAGTCGAAGCAGGCAAGGTTCGCGTCGAGGATGCGCACGGACAGCCGCCGACGATCCCGTTCTGGTTGGGCGAGGCGCCTTCGCGCACGCGGGAGCTCTCGTCGGCCGTGTCGAGATTGCGCGAAGCGGTCGCCGACGTGCCGGAGAAGTCCGCGGCGCTGGAGGGCGTGATGCGCGACGTCGGCATTGCCGCGCCCGCCGCGACGCAGCTCGTCGATTACGTGTTTGCCGCGCGCGCAGCGCTCGGCATCGTGCCGTCGCAGAAGACGATCGTGCTGGAACGGTTCTTCGATGAATCCGGCGGCATGCAGCTCGTCATCCATTCGCCGTTCGGCAGCCGCATCAATCGCGCGTGGGGCCTCGCGCTGCGCAAGCGCTTCTGCACCAAGTTCAACTTCGAGTTGCAGGCGGCGGCGACCGAGGATGCCATCGTGCTGTCGCTATCGACGAGCCACAGCTTCGAGTTGATCGGCGTCGCGCGCTATCTGAATTCCAGAACGGTACGGCCCATCCTGATCCAGGCGATGCTCGATTCGCCGATGTTCGCCGCGCGCTGGCGCTGGATTGCGGGCACGTCGCTCGCGTTGCCGCGCTTTCAGGGCGGCAAGAAAGTCCCCGCGCCGCTGCAGCGGATGCGCGCCGAGGATCTACTCGCGTCCGTTTTCCCCGATCAGATCGCCTGCCAGGACAACCGCGTCGGCGATCGCGAGATTCCACAGCATCCGCTCGTCGACCAGGCGATCCACGATTGTCTCCACGAGGCGATGGACATCGAGGGCTTCGAGCAGCTGCTCGCAGACATCGAATCGGGCCGCGTTGCCGTCGTCGCGCGCGAACTGACCGAGCCTTCGCCGCTGGCGCTCGAGATCCTGACCGCGCGGCCTTATGCCTATCTCGACGACGCGCCACTGGAGGAACGTCGCACGCAGGCGGTCATGAGCCGCCGCTGGCTCGATGATGCGAGCGCGTCCGACATCGGTCGACTGGACCCGGCCGCGATCGATCGCGTGCGCCTCGAGGCCTGGCCCGAAGCGACGATTGCGGACGAGATGCACGATGCGCTGTTGGGGCTCGCATTCGTGACGGAGGAGGAGGTCGCGCGGAACCCAATGTGGCCCGCTCTGATGGCGGGCCTTGCGACCGATCGTCGTGCGAGCCTGCTTTCCGCGAACGGTGGTCGCGCACGCATGTGGGTCGCCGCCGAGCGCTTGCCGCAATTCGCGGGTGTCTACGGCGAAGTTCAGCTCTCGCCGAAGATCGACGCCCCGGCGGAATTCGCGGCGCGGCGCTGGACGCGCGACGATGCGCTCACGGAAGTCGTACGCAGTCGTCTCGAAGGCCTGGGCCCCACCACCGCGGCGTCGATCGCAGACTCGATGGCGCTCGAGCCCTCCGAGATCGACACAACGCTCGCCCGCCTCGCAGGCGAGGGCGTGGCGATGAGCGGCATCTTCACGCCGGGCGCCGGCGCGACCGAATGGTGCGATCGCGCGCTGCTCGCGCGCATCCACCGCTACACGGTCAAGCGGCTGCGCCAGGAAATCGAGCCCGTCTCCGGTGCGGACTTCATGCGCTTTCTGTTCCGCTGGCACCACCTGATGTCAGGTGATCGGCGACAAGGACCGGATGCGCTCGCCGCCGTCATTGCGCAACTGCAGGGCTACGAGGCGCCGGCCGCCGCGTGGGAGTCCGAGCTCTTGCCGGCGCGTCTCGAGGAATACGACTTCACGTGGCTCGACGATCTGTGCCTTGCCGGTCGCGTGATCTGGACGCGACTTACCCAGAACGCCGCCGGCGCGCAACGCGGCCCGATCCGCACGACGCCGGTCACGCTTCTGCCGCGGCGAACCGCGCTCATGTGGCCGCGCGCCGCCCCCCCGCCAAGCCGCGAGCCAGAGCATTTGAGCTCGCGCGCCAAAAGCGTTGCGGATTACCTGCATGCGCACGGTGCGTCGTTCTTCGACGAAATCGTCGACGCGACGTCGATGCTCCGCACGCAAGTGGAGGAAGCGCTCGCCGAGCTGGTCGCGCTCGGTCTCGTCAGCTCCGACAGCTTCGCCGGACTGCGCGCGTTGCTCACGCCGTCCGAGCGCCGCAAGGCTCTCGGCGGAGGCAGGCGACATCGCCGATCGTTGTATGGCATCGAAGACGCGGGTCGGTGGGCGTGGCTCAAGCGTCCTGCGCTCCCCGCCGGCATGGAAAGCGAGCGCCGCGGCGACGGGCACCAGGAGACGGTCGAGCACATCGTGCATGCGCTTCTGCAACGTTACGGCGTGCTGTTCTGGCGACTCTGTCAACGCGAAGCGAGCTGGCTGCCGCCGTGGCGCGAGATGTTGCGCGTCCTGCGGCGCCTGGAAGCGCGGGGCGAGATCCGCGGCGGGCGCTTCGTCGCGAGTGCCACCGGCGAGCAGTTTGCCTTGCCCCAAGCCGTCACGATGCTGCGCGAGGCGCGTCGCGCGCCCAAATCCGCCGCGTACGTATGTGTCAGCGGCGGGGACCCGCTGAACCTCGTGGGGATTGCCGTTCCGGGCCCGAAGGTGCCGGCGCTTCTCAACCATCGCGTGCTGTATCGCGACGGCTCGCCGATCGCGGCCCTGATCCACGGCAAGGTCGAGTGGATCGAGACGCTCGCGCCCGCCGAAGCGCGTGTGGCGGAAGGCTTGCTGGTCCGTCGGCAGGCGGGCTCGCCGCACCTCGCCTATCTTCGATAAAAAGGGTGAAAAGCGCGCCCAAAGGGGCCTTACGGCCACCGGCGCGTCAATGGTCATTCCCCGCTTCCTTTACGATGAGCGCGTGACGCGCCGCTGTGGCGCGCCGGAAGTTCGTTCACGCTCGGTCCGGGAGGAGACATGGCGAAGACGATGCAGTACGCGCTGCTTGCCGCCGGTGTCGTATTCGCGGCGATCGCCATCCGGCGCTGCGATCCGTTCGCACCGCCGACCGACTTCAGCTACGGCAGCCATCTGCGTCCGCGCGTCTTCGTTTCGCACGAGCCGCTGCTTCCGAAGCCGGGCGACAAGATCACGCTTCGGGTTGCGCCCGACCTCGATGCCGGCGCGACGGTTCAAAAGGCGTTTGCGACGCTGCGCCAGGAAGGCGGGTCGGCACTGCCCGAGCAGCAGTGCTCGCCAACGGGCGGCACCTTCACCTGCGAGTTCACTCTCGGCAATGCCGACGCGAAGTGGATCTACACCGGTCGCATCGAACTTGCCGGCGGCGATCGGGTCGGCGCGCGTTCCGAATATCGCTTCTCCGCGCTCCACACGCTGCCAGTCGATGGCCTGGTCGATGTCCGTGTCCCGGTAACGGTCCCCGCGAATTTTGCGGACACGTATCGGATGGACCTCGCCTTCGCGCGCGATCCGCAGAATTTCGACGAGCAGCCGTTCGTCGACGCGGCGGGCAACGCCATCTTCAACGGCATCCTCGCCGATCCGGTCTACCGCTGGCGCGATAACCAGCTCGGGTTTCACCTCTACACGCGTCCCGGGTTGGTGGAGAGCTACTACGTTCCTCGCGATACGCGCTGCGGCAAGAATCCGTGGCCGACCGACGCCGGTTTCCCGGGAGCGCTTGCCGCGATCGAGGTCGTCGGCATCCTGCATCGGAAGACGACGAGCTCGAACGGGATCGAAGGCAGCGGCGCGGCGCCATCGACCGTTGCGTTTCGTGACTGCGCGGGTAGCGCCGTCAAGCGGGCCGACGTCGGCACGTTCTCCGCCAATGCTGGCATCACCGAATTCGTTTCCGTCGCCAAGCACGAGTTCGGTCACGCGGCGTTCGGTCTCGGTGACGAATACACCGAAGCGCAGAGCACTCGGAATGTCCAGGCGCCGCCGCCCACGCTGTCAAGCTCCGAGTGTTGCTGCCAGCTGCAGAACACGACCGGGACGACCGGCGGTGGTGAGCGAGGCGGCGGGTCGGCGTCGATACGTCGATTGGCAACGGTGTGAAGCAGTGTGTCGGGCCGGGCGGTCTCCTGACGACCGGGCCGCTCACCGGGTTCGATTCCGGACTGCCGGCGTGTGTCGCGGGCAATACCAACCTTCCTGCGTTTTGCGGTGCGTCATCCGACGGCGGTTGTCCGGCGCTTGCCGGCAACTGCATTCGTCCGCAAACGTGGCTGGGGGTGACGCCACCGGCCGCGAGCACGCTTCGCCCGAACGTGTTCACGTCGATGCAGGAATGCGCAGACGCGCGTCAGAAGGCCGCAGCGCATCCCGCGGTCGAAGATCCGACGCGAAGCCTCGGCACGTGCCGGCAGCTCTGTGGCGGCAACCTCGCGCCGTGCCCCTGCGGGGTGAGCGAGTCTTGGATCGTCGACCTCGATCCCCATGCGACCGCGAACGACGACACGATGGCCGTCGTCGCAGCAGCGACATCGCTTCAGGGCGGAACTTGCCAATGGTGCGTCGACACCAGCCTGTGCGTTCGCTGGCACCGTGCACGCGGCGACGATGCCACGAAGACATGGAGTGCATGCGAAGCGCCGCCGAAGGAGGCAACACAGTTCGAAAAGCTGTGGAGCGCCCTGATCGCGTGGATCAATTCGATCATCGCGGCGATCGAGCACCTGTTCCAGACCTGAGCTTGCAATCCCCATCGGCGAGCCCGCTGCGCGGCATGTCCGCAGCCGTCGCAGAGTGGAACGCCCTTGCCCGCAACGGGCGGGCCGCCGAGGTATGATGGCGGCCTCCAGATGCATATACATGCAGTTCGAGCACCCGATCGGTGCGCGACTGCCGACGGCGTGAGCCCACAAGGCGAGATGGCAAGACGAATGAATCGGCATGACCAAACTCGCGACCGAAGCGCGTTCCTGCGCGGCTTCCTGACCGGTGTCACCTCGAGCTGGGGATGGATCGCGGCGCAAGCGATCGCCGCCACGCTGCCGAACGCGACGGTCGTCGAGTACTACCGGGCCGATGTCGATCACTATTTCATGACGGCCTCGCCGCAGGAGCAGGCGCTGCTCGACAACGGCACCTTCGCCGGCTGGATGCGCACCGGGGTCATCTTCCTCGCATGGACCGACGCCGCGCACGCATCGGCGACGGCGCATCCGGTGTGTCGTTTCTATGGGCGCCCCGAAGCCGGTCTCGACTCGCATTTCTATAGCGCGTTCCAGGACGAGTGCGATGCCGTGCAGGCGAAGTTTCCGTTTGCATGGCAATTCGAGTCGCCCGCGGTGTTCTACATCGAGGTCCCGGATCGAGCGACGGGCATGTGTCCCGCGGGCACCGATGCCGTCTACCGCGTCTACGACAATCGCCCCGACGTGAACCATCGATACCTCGTTTCGCTTGCGCTTCGCGCCACGATGATGGGGAAGGGCTGGGTTCCAGAGGGCTACGGCCCCGATGCGGTCGTGATGTGCACGCCGAGCTTCGCCACGAGCGCCGACGACGTGCCGTATGCCGATGGAACGTTCTACGAGACCCAGCCGGGGTCGTCGCTGGCGAGCCCGACCGAAGCGGCCGCCGTAACGCATCACGCCATCGCGCTGCCGACGACCACGATCCACTACACCGCGACGACGGGGCACCTGACCGCGCACGATCCGCAATCCGGCCAGCCACAGGCGTCGTTCTTCTACGTTGCGTACACGGCGGACGGGCAGGACCCGGCGACACGGCCGGTCACATTCTTCTATAACGGCGGACCGGGCTCGTCGACGATGTGGCTGCATCTCGGGTCGTTCGGGCCGAAACGACTGGTCACCGGCGATCCGAGTACCGGCGCGCCGGGGCCGTTCCCGCTCGTCGACAACCTGGAGACGCTGCTGGACACGTCCGACCTCGTGTTCGTCGACGCCGTCGGGACCGGACTCTCCGAAGCGATCGCGCCGAACACGAACCAGACGTTCTGGGGCGTCGACCAGGACGCGCAGATCTTCCGCAATTTCATCTCCCGCTACGTCGAAGCGAACGCTCGTCAGGCGTCGCCCAAGTTCCTGTTCGGCGAGTCGTACGGAACGACACGCACGGCGGTGCTTGCGTATCTGATGGTCACGGCCGGCATGGACCTGGACGGCATCGTGCTGCAATCGTCCGTGCTCAACTACAACAGCAACTGCGGCGTCGTAAACGGCACGACGATCAGCTGCGGAGGCTACATTCCGAGCTACGCGTCGATCGGCGCGTACTATGGCCTCGCGAGCCCCCCGCCGAGCGATCTCGGCGTTTTCCGCAATGACGTGCAGAGCTTCGTCGTCAATACCTACACGCCCGAAGTGATGAGCGTGATCGCGTCGCGCCGCGCGCCCAATGCAGGCATCGTCGCGACCCTTGCGGGTTACACCGGCATCGCGCAGATGCTGTGGCAGACCAACTTCAACCTCGATCCCACGACGTTCCAGTACCGGCTCGTGCCGAACACGGTGATCGGCCGCTACGATGCGCGTGTCTCCGCTCCGTTCGGCAGTCCGCTTGCGAGCGAGGGGGATCCGTCGAGCACGTTCATCTCGTCATGGTTCGTCAGTGCGATCCAACCGTATCTCGCAGGCTCGCTTGGCTACACGTATCCGAGCGCGTATGTCGGCTTGAGCAATGCGATCAACACCTGGGACTTCTCCCACGAGCATCAGCCGTTCCCCGATACGATCCCGGATCTCTTCGCGGCGATCGCGCACAACCCGTCGATGCTCGTGTTGTCGGTCAACGGCTACCACGACCTCGCGACCCCGTACTTCCAGACGATCCTCGATCTTGCGCGGCTCGCGAACCCGACGGCGGTGCAGATCCGCTCGTACAACGGCGGCCACATGACTTACCTCGACGACACTTCGCGCCCGATCGAGAAGGCCGACATTGTCGCGGCGTATCGCGGCGTGCTCGCGAAGCGCTTCGCGGCGCAGAAAGGCGCGCCGTGAAAAGAACCCTTCTCGCGTTGCTGCTGGGTACCGCGCTGACGTCGAGCGCACTGGCCGCCGACCAGGCGATCGTCGAGACGCCGCTCCGCGATCCGTGGGTGCCGCCGGAGACCAAGCGCGCGGCGGCACCGGCGCCCGAGACACAGGGCGAGGCGTTGCGCGCCCAAGTTGAACGCAAGCTCCGTGCGAGCTTCGATGCCGCCGACGTCGAGGGGCGGGGAAGCCTGACGCGCGACCAGGCGCAGCGCGGTGGCCTCGGATTCATCGCGAAGCACTTTGACCTTATCGATACCGGTCACACCGGGCGCGTGACCTTCGACGACTATCTCAACTATCTCCGCGCGCAAGGCGCACGACTCTAGCACCCCGCTGCCCGCGCCGGGATCGGGGCGTCCAACGTCCCGCAGTTTCGCATCGCTGTCGATCCCGGTATCGTAGCGCCTTCAATCGGCGATAAGCGGCAACGTCGACCGCTCGCTCGCCGCCATTCGGGGGAAGGTCATGAGCAATCCGGGAACGTGGTCGCGCCGTAACGTCCTCGCGGCGGCAGTATCCGGCGCGGCCGCAGCATGCTTGCCGCTGCGTGCGTGGGCGGCCACCACGCTGCGCTGGGCCACGGTGTTGCCGACGACGCATCCGATGGTCACGATGATGGATCGCGTCGCGAAGCAGGTGAAGGACGAGACCGGCGGGTCGCTCGAGATCCAGACCTTCCCCGGCGGGCAGCTCGGCTCCTCGCGCGACACGATCGAGTCGACGTCGTCGGGCGCGATCCAGATCGTCGACGAAGGCGCGGCGCAGTTCGGCCAGTTCGTGCCGCAGTTCTCCATCCTCGAAGCGCCGTACCTCTGGCGCGACCCGCAGCACATGCGGCGCGTGCTCAATTCGCCGATCCTCGAAGAGATGAACGCGCAGCTCGTGCAGAAACGCCAGATGCGCATCATCGGCGCGACCTATTACGGCAAGCGTCACGTCACGTCGGGCAACAAGGCGATCAACAAAGTCGAGGACATCCTGGGCTTCAAGCTGCGCATCCCGGAGGTCGACACGTTCCGGGCGATGGCGGAGGCGTGGGGCGCGCGACCGACGCCGATGAACATCAGCGAGCTGTATCTCGCGCTCTCGCAAGGTGCCGTGGATGGGCAGGAGAATCCGCTGCCGACGATCCAGAGCAACAGGTTCTACGAGGTGCAGAAGTACCTGATCCTGACCGGCCACATCATGACGCCGCGGTTGATCGCGATCAACGAGGACGCATGGTCGAAGCTGAGCGCAAACGAAAAGCAGGTTCTCAAATTCGCGCTCGAAAAGCAGGGCCTGGCGCAGGACAACGAGATCCTCGCACAGGAGGCGAAGCTCGCAGACACGTTCAAGGCGGGCGGCATGATCGTGATCCAGCCCGACGTCGAGAGCTTCCGCAAGCCCGTGCTCGCGGCGCTTCCTCCGAAGTTCGAATCCAAGTGGGGCAAGGGACTGTGGGAACGCATCGCCGCGTACTGATCCCTTTCGATCATCGACAGGTGACGTAGCGTCGTCTAGTCGTCGGTGTCGCGCCTGCCGCTACCGATGCTGCGACGCTTCGCTGGCGGCCTTGACTACGCTGCCGCCGTCGTCTCGTCGATTCTGCTCGTCGCGCTGCTGGGCGCCGTAGCGCTCGGCGCGCTCACGCGCTCGCTGGGCTCGCCGTTCATCTGGACCGACGAGCTGTCGCGGTTTCTGATGATCTGGCTCGCGGCATTCGGCTGGATCCTCGCGACGCGCAAGCGGCTGCACGTGCGCATCCGTTTCTTCCACGACCTCTTGCCGTCGAAGGCGCATCGCAGCGTCGAGATCGCGATCCAGCTCGCGGTCACGATCTTCGGTGCGCTGGTAATGGCTTACGGCGTCGCGCTCGTCGGGAAGAACCACGATCTCGAGGCGACGACATTGCCGATCTCGATCGCGTGGATGTACGTGCCGATGGTTATCGCAGGCGCCGTTACCGCGGCGCAGGGCGCGCGCGAGCTTTGCCAATCCCTGCGCCGAAAGCAGTCCGAGACAGAACCGGAGACGAGCGTCGAATGAACCATCTGATGCTCGAGATCGTCGCCGTCTGGCTCGTGGCGATCCTGCTCGGCCTGCCGCTGTTCGTGTCGATGGGGCTCGCCGCGTTTGCGTTCGTGATCTTCGGCGGGCTGTCGCCCTCGATCGTGCCGCAGAAGATGGCACAGGCGATCAATTCCTTCCCGATCGTCGCGGCGCCGCTGTTCATCCTGATGGGCAACGCCCTCGGCGCGGCGAAGCTCACGGATCGCATCGTGCGCTTCGCGACATCGCTGGTCGGCGCGTTGCGCGGCGGCTATGCGCACGCGAGCATTCTGTCGAGCATGATCTTCGCGGGGATGGTCGGCTCTGCCGTCGCCGACGCGGCGGGCACGGGTGCGGTCGAAGTGCGCGCGATGAAGAAAGCCGGCTATCGGCCGGAGACCGCGGCCGCCATCAGCGCGGCAGCTGCAACCATCGGACCGATCATCCCCCCCAGCCTCCCGATGGTGATCTACGGCGTAAGCGCGGACGCGTCGATCGGACGGCTGTTTCTCGCTGGCGTGATACCCGGCGTCCTCATGGGACTGTCGTTGATGACGCTGGTCGCGATCATCGCGCCGCGCCAGGGCTTGCCGCGTCACGCCTTCGGCGGGATGCGCGAAATATGGCTCGCGTTCAAGGACAGCGTGTGGGCTTTGCTCGCGCCGGTGATCCTGCTGGGTGGCATGTTCAGCGGTGTGTTCACGCCGACCGAAGCGGCGGCGGTTGCCGATCTGTACGCGCTGTTCCTGGGATTCGTCGTCTATCGCACGCTGCGCGTGAAAGACATTCCCGCGATCCTCATCAACACGGCGGAGACGACCGGGATCGTGATGGTGCTCGTGATGGTGGCCGGTGCGCTCGGCTGGTGCATGTCGATCTCCCGGATTCCGCAGACCGTGGCGCCCGCTCTGGTCGCCGCGATTCACCAGCCGCTCGTATTCCTGTTCGCCGCGAACATCATCCTGCTCGCCGTCGGCTGCTTCATGGAAGCGCTCGCGGCGATGCTGATCCTGATTCCGATCCTCGTGCCCGCAGCCGCGAGCTTCGGCATCGATCCGGTGCAGTTCGGATTGATCATGATCTTCAACCTGATCCTCGGCACGATCCATCCGCCGATCGGGGTCGTACTGTTCGTGATGTCCCGGATCGCGGACGTGTCGTTCGAACAGATCTCGCGGGCGATCCTGCCGTGGCTCGTGCCGCTACTGATCGTTCTCGTGGCGATCACCGTCTGGCCGCCGCTTACGCTGTGGCTGCCGAGCGTCGCGATGAGTCGATGAGGAATCGCGCGGCCAGCGCGGGGCGGGCGTGAACGGGACGACCTTGTTGATCGCGGGCAAGAATTTCCAGCCGCCAGGCTCGCGCTTGAGCACGCTCATGCCCTTGCCCTTGAGCTCGACGGTGGCGCCACCGCCAAGCGCCGACATCGTCGGCAGTGGACGGCATCATGCGGTCGCATCCCCGGCGGGGTCGTGTTCAAGAAGCTAGGTGAAGAGCTTGTGCTGGGCGGTGAGCTCGCGCGTCAGGTCGACCAGCACCTTGAGCCCGGGACCGAACTCGCTGGTCTGATAGCAGATAGATACGCGGTGCGCCGGCATCTCGGGCACCACCGGAACGAGCTTCACGCGGCCGCGTTCGAGCTCGTCCTGCATCACGCGTACCGGTACGAGTCCGATCGCGGTTCCCTGCAGGATGGTGAGGATCGTCACCGAGAGGCTGTTGCACGTGCTGACCCGCTGCGGCAGCGCGCTCGCTTCGGCGAACCAGCGAGTCACCGTCGTATAGAGGCGCGCCGTCGGCGGGCTGATGACGAGATGGAACTGGCAGAGCTCGAGCGGCGTGAGCACGTCGCGCCCGAGCGCGAAATCCGCGCGCGCGAACCAGCCGAGCCGATTCTTGCCGATCGGCTCCTGCGCGACGTGTGCGGCGACCGCAGGCTCGGAGACGACCGCGATGTCGAGCTCCTGCTGATTGAGCATGCGGCTCACCGTGCCGGTGTCGCCGACGAAGACATTGGTGCGGATGCCGGGATACCGCTGCTCGAGCCGCCGCAACAAATCCGGCAGGCAGATGAGCGCGAAGCTCTCGTTCAAGCCCAGCCGCAGCGTGCCCTTGAGCGGGTCGCGCGTCTGAAATCGCTCGGCCATTTCGCCGGCAGTGTTCAGGAGCCGATCGGCGTACTCGATCAGCGCGTGACCCTCGGCGGTGAGACTCACCCGCGGGCCGCGGCGTACGAAGAGCGGAGTCTTGAGCTCGGCTTCGAGCTCATGAATGCGTTGCGAGACGCTTGGCTGCGTGAGTCGAAGCTCCTGCGCGGCCGCGCGGAAGCTCCCGAGGCGAACGATCCGCTCAAAGGTCCGAAGCTGGCTCAGGGTCACGTTCATGATAGGCACCACCTATCATTTTGCGCCATAAAAATCGAATTTTCATTATTTGCCGGCGCTGTTAGAGTCGAAACCCCGGCGATCGTTGCTCCAATGTGACCGCAGGACGCAGCGCGATCGGGTACGGAGGAGGAGATCCGCGTGCACGCGGACACCGCGACCGCCACTCTGAAAGCATGGGGCGCCGACGCGCCGGCCTATCCGAATCGCATCCCCGCATGGATGAAAGCGGTGGACGCGGGCGTGATCGCGCTTTTGAACGTCGCGCTTGCGATTCAAGTCGTGCTCGTCTTCGTGAGCACGATGGTGCGGACGCTCTTTCACTCGTCGACCTTGATGTGGGTCGACGAAGCATCGCCGCTGTTTCTGATCACGCTGGCGTTTCTGGGGGGTGCGGTCGCCTACAGCCGCGGGCAGTTCATCTCGATTACGATCCTGGCCGATCGCGTGTCGGCGTCGTGGAAGGCGTTCTTCGAAGCCTGCTCGGAGTGGATCGTCATCGTCGTGTCGGCCCTGATCGGTGGTTATTCGATTCCGCTCCTGATTGCGAACGCCGAGGAAAAGACGATCCTGCTCGGTATCGGCTACGTCTGGATGACGTTGCCGATCACCGTCGGCTCCGCATTGTTCGTCGTTCGCGCCGGCTTGTCGCTGATCGGGCGTCCGCGAAGGGCGCTCACGTGGTCCACGCTGCTGATCGCCGCGGCGATCGGCGCGTTCCTGATCCTGCGTCCGGCGCTCGCGGCGCACCCGCACGCGCTCTATGCGCTGCTCGCGACGCTGTTCTTCGTGTTGGTCGCGGTGAGCGTTCCGGTCGGCTTCGTGCTCGCGGTGATCGGCATCGTCTGCGTCCATGCGATCGGCTCCGCCGACATGATGGCGGTCGTGATGAATGCACAGCGCGGCGCCGGCGGTTTCATCTTTCTCGCGCTGCCGTTCTTCATCCTCGCGGGCTACATCATGGATCGCGCGGACGTCGGCGGGCGCATCGTCGAGTTCGTGGGCTCGCTGATCGGCCATGTGCGCGGCGGACTGCTGCAGGTCATGGTCGTCGGCGTCTACATCTCGTCGTGCATCTCCGGCTCGAAGGCGGCCGACATGGCGACGGTCGGGCTGCCGATGAACCGCAAGCTCGAGGAATACGGCTATGAACCCGAGGAGCGGGCGGCGATTCTCGCGGCGTCGGCCGCGATGGCGGAGTCGGTGCCGCCCAGCATCGCGCTGATCCTGCTCGGCTCGGCCACGGCGATCTCGACCGGCGCGCTGTTCATCGCCGGCGTGCTGCCGGCCGCAGTGATCGGTCTCATGCTGATGATCACCGTGCGCATCCGCGCAACGCGGGCCCAATGGCGGCTTACGCCCAAGGCGGCGCGGAGCGAGGTCGCGCGCACGGGTCGGCGCGCGATCCTGCCGCTCATGATTCCGGTGATCCTGATCGGCGGCATCGTCGGCGGCATCGGCACCCCGACCGAAGTATCGACGTTCGCCGTCCTCTACAGCCTCGCGCTCGGCCTGGGCTACCGCAAGATCAATGCGAGCAACCTGTGGGCGAGCCTCACGAGCGCGTCCGTCCTGAACGGGATGATCTTCTACACGGTAAGCGCCGCGACGATCTTTTCGTGGGCGTTGACGCTCGAGGGCGTCACGACCGCGATCGCGGCCACGATCGCCGGACTCGGCAAGGCCGCGTTCCTGCCGGCCGTGATCGCGATCACCATCGTGATGGGCACGATGCTGGAAAGCTTCGTGACCATCGTCATCCTCGCGCCGCTCCTGCTTCCGGTGGCGCAGCAGCTCGGCATCGATCAGTTGCAGTACGGAATCATCATGACCGAGGCGTTCGGCGTCGGCATCATCCTGCCGCCGATCGGCATCGCGCTATATGTCGCGTGCGCGCTCTCCGGCGCACAGATCGAGAAGGCGAGCCGGCCGCTCCTCTGGTATCTGCCGGTGCTGCTTGCCGGGCTGACGCTCGTAACGCTCGTGCCGTCGATCACGACGGTGCTGCCGAATCTCCTGAACTTCAAGTATTAGAGAACCGAGGAGGAGTACATGAAGTCCACGCATCGCTACGATCAACACGATTCCGCCGCGCCGAGCTCGAGGCGGCGCGCGCTGATGCGATTGGTCGCGGCCTCGGTCGCGACCGCGCCCATCGCGTCGATGTGGTCGCGAAACGCGCGCGCGCAGGCCCCGGTCAAGCGTATCCGCTTCGCGCATCCCGCACCGATCGCGCACGGCTGGAATATCTGGGCCGAGCAGTTCAAGAAGCAGATCGAGGAGAAGAGCGGTGGAAAGATCCAGGTCCAGATCTTCCCGAATGCGCAGATGGGGAACGAGCGCGACACCGCGCAGGCGGTGCGCCTGGGCTCGATCGAGATGGGCGCGATCGGCGTGGGCCTCATGAACTGGGTGCCGGAGATGTCGATCACCGACGCCCCCTTTCTATGGAAGAGCCGCGCGCAGGCATGGAAGGCCTTCGCCGGTCCGTTCGGCGACGACTTGCGCAAGCGCTGCCTGGACAAGGGCTTCGTCCTCTCCGGCTGGACCGATTTGGGCTTTCGCAGCATGACCAACAACAAGCATCCGATCAATGCCGTGAAGGACATGGAAAGCCTCAAGATGCGCGTCCCGAATTCCAAGGCGTACATCGCGATGATGCAGGCAACCGGGGCATCGACGGTGGCGGTCGATCTCTCGGAACTGTATCTCGCCTTGCGCCAGGGTGTGGCAGACGGGCAGGACACGCCGCCGTCGGTCGTCAAATCGAACAAATACTACGAGGTGCAGAAGTACATCTCCAAGACCGACCATATCCTGACCACGGCGTACACGGTGACGAATCCGAAGTTCTTCGACGGGCTGACGCCGGACGAGAAGGCGCAGTTCCTTGCCGCCTGCACCGACGCCGACGCCTTCCTGCGCCAATACACCGTCAAGGACGAGACGGACGCCTACGACTTTCTCAAGGCGCAGGGCATGCAGGTGAACTTGACGCCGGACGTCGAATCGTTTCGCGTCGCCTGCACGCCGGTGATCGAGAAGTTCCCCGATCTCTTCCTGCCCGAGCTCGTCAAGATGGCGCGGGCGACTCCGGCGTGAAGCCCATCGAGCGCACCAACGCCGTCAAGGCAGCGGCCGCGTCGCGGCGCCGGATCCGTGGCGTGCATCTCACGTTCGCCGCGCCGGCGGTGATCGAGGTCCTCGCGTCGGTCGACCTGCAGTTCGTCTATCTCGACGGCGAGCACGGATGCTTCGACTGGCGCGACATCGAGACCGCCTGCATCGCGGCCGAGCGGCATGGCCTGACGCCCATCGCGCGGATTCCGGACACCTCGCGCGCGACGATCACGCGCTTCCTCGATCGCGGCGTGCAGGGGCTCGTTGTGCCGCACGTCGAATCGGTCGACACGGTACGCGAGGTGATCGACGCCGCGTGCTTCGCCCCTTTGGGCACCCGCTCGTTCGGCGCGGGACGTCCGGAGTACGGTCAGCGGATCGGAAGCAAGTCCGCGTACATGCAAACGTGCAACGCGACGCTTTCGCTGTGCCTGATGATCGAAAGCCAGGCAGGGCTCGATATCGCGGGCGAATTGGCGACGCTCCCCGAAGTGGACTACTTGAGCTTCGGCATGCATGATCTCGCGCAGTCGCTGGGGTCTCCGGGCGATGCGGCGGCACCACGCGTCAAAGCGGCGGTCGCCGAAGCGATCGAGCGCATCCATGCCGCGGGCAAGCCGGTGCGCGAGGACTTCATGCACTACGCGTGGATCAACGAGGTGCTGCTCGCCGGCGCGAGCCAGCTCTTTGAGCGCGCGGACGCCGAATCGCAAACCGCGCGCGAGGCGGCCCACGCCGCCTCACGTTGATGCAAACCGCGAATACCTCATTTGCAGGCCGACACCGATGATCGAAAAAGACGTCCTCGTCACGACCAAGTACGGAAGGCAGCCGGCGTTCGCCGCATGTCCCGACGAAGGCGGACCGTTCCCCGCGATCATGCTCTACATGGACGCGCCGGGAATCCGCGAGGAGCTCAAAGATCAGGCGCGGCGCATCGCGAAGGCCGGCTACTTCTGCCTGCTGCCCGATCTCTACTATCGACTGGGCACGATCCGCTTCGACGTTCCGCGACGCAACGACGCGATGTCGGCGGTGATTCGTGCCTCGATGCTGAGCCTGACCAACGCCGGCGTTACCGACGATACGGCCGGGATGCTCGCGTTCCTCGACGGACAGGACAAGGTGAAGGCGGGGCCGGTCGGATGCGTCGGCCACTGCATGAGCGGTCCGTTCGCGCTCACGATGGCCGCGCGCTTTCCGCGCATGAAAGCGGCCGCTTCGCTCTATGGCGTCGACATGGTGACCGACAAGGCAGATTCGCCCCACCTGCTGGCCGACCAGATCAAGGGCGAGGTGTACATCGCGTTTGCGGAAGTCGATCCGGCGGTTCCAGCGAATGTCGCACCCGTCCTCGAGAAGGCACTCGAAGAAGCGAAGGTCAAGTACGTGCTCGAAACGATTCCGGACACGCATCACGGCTACTGCTTCGCCGCGCGTAACGACTACAACGCGGTCGCGGCCGAGCAGACGTGGACCAAGCTCTTCGACCTGTGGAAGCGCAATCTCAAATGATCTCACCCAAAAAGCTCGCGCGCATACTTGACGTCTCCACAATCGCGCCGTGGAAGGGCACGTATCACCGCGCTGCGGGGGTGCGCCACGCGCGCGATTTTCTTATTCGTCACGCGTCGGTCCCACGCGACCGGCGCAAGGATCGTCACTTGAGCGACTTCGCACGCGATGGAGCGCGGCATTGACCCGAATCGCCGTCCTCGATGATTGGCAGCGCGTCGCCCGCGAGTGCGCCGACTGGTCGCCACTCACCGCGCGCGCCCAGGTCGACTTCTACGAAACGCCGTTCGCGAACGAAGACGATGCGGCGCGGCGGCTCCAGCCGTATGAAGTGCTGCTCGTGACGCGCGAGCGGACGCCGTTTCCGGCATCGCTCGTCGCACGCCTGCCGAATCTAAAGATGTTCGGCCTGACCGGTGCACGCGCGGGACTGATCGATATCGCGGGGATGATCGCCCGCGGCATCACCGTGTGCTACACCGGCGGCGGCCCCTCGGGAAGCTCCACCGCCGAGATCGCGCTTGGGTTGATGGTGTCGGTTGCGCGCGGCATCCCGGCAGGCGATGCGGCGGTCCGCGCCGGTCGCTTTCAGCTCGGCACGCACGCAGGACCGGTGCTCGACGGCAAGGTGCTTGGTCTCGTCGGCCTGGGCCGCATCGGTGCACGGATGGCAGCGTACGGCCACGCGATCGGCATGAAGGTGCTCGCTTGGAGCACGAACCTGACCGACGAAAAGGCGCAAGCGGCAGGCGCGACGCGAGCAAACAAGGAAGACTTGCTCTCGCAATCGGACGTCGTGAGCCTGCATCTCGTCCTGTCGGATCGCACGCGAGGTGTGCTCGGTGCGCCGGAGCTCAAGCGCATGAAACCCGGCGCGATCCTCATCAACACGGCGCGCGCGCAGCTGGTGGACGAGCAGGCGCTCTTCGATGCGGTCATGTCCGGACGGATTCAGGCCGGGCTCGACGTCTTCTATCGCGAGCCGTTACCGGCAGATCATCCGTTCACGCGGGCGCCGAACGTCGTGCTGACGCCGCATCTGGGGTACAGCGTGATCGAGGTCTACCGCGAGTATTACCAGCACGGTGTCGAAAACGCCCTCGCTTGGCTCGACGGCAAGCCCATCCGCGTCCTCGAGTCGGCCGGTGGCCATTGAGACCTTCAGGAGGGGATCCCATGCGACGCAGATCGGTTCTCTCGCCGGACCCACGACTCACGACATGGAGAGCGCATCGCTTCGAGACGAGCTCGAGATCCCTAGCCGCTTCCTCCGCGATGCCGCGTCGCTCGATCACTCTGATCTGGAGACGGTCGCGGCCGGTCTCACCGCGGATGCCGTGCTGGAGAGCCCGGTGACGGGCTGCGTCTGAACCCGCATTTCCGAGGAGCATCTCCGTGTTGAAGATTTACGGCACACGAGGGTCGAGCAACGTACAGAAGGTGTTGTGGTGCGCCGCCGAGATCGGCATTGCGTTCGAGCGGATCGAGATCGATGCTGCATTCGGCGGTCTCAGATCGCCCGGCTATCTTGCGCTCAACCCGAACGGCCTCATGCCGACGATCGACGACGATGGGTTCATCCTGTGGGAATCGAATGTGATCGTGCGCTATCTCTGCGCCAAGCACAGCGCCGGCAAGTTCTCTCCTGCGAGCCTCACGGAGCGCGCGGGCTGCGAGCAGTGGATGGACTGGCAGCAGACGGCGCTCGTGCCGCAGATGGGGCCCGCGTTTCGCGTGCTGCTGCGCACCCCGCGCGACGAAATGCCCAAAGAGCAGCTCGACAAGGTGATCGAGAGGGCCGCGGCCCTGTGGCGGATCCTCGACGCGCGTCTCGCCGAGCACGCTTATGTAGGCGGCGCGTCGCTGAGCATGGCCGACTTCGCGCTCGGCAATGCGATCCACCGCTGGTACAAGTTTCCGATCGAGCACCCGAATCTGCCGCACCTCAAAGCCTGGTACGACCGGTGCTGCGAGCGCCCCGCGTACCGGGAACACATCGCCTCGGTTTAGCTGCGCATGAGCGCGCCGGATCGCATGGTTCGCATCGCATGGGCATGAGGGCGCTGTGACGCCGGTTGTCATCGCCGAAGCGGCACGACTCCTCGCCGAAGCGCGCCGGAGCGGGCCAACCCTCGAAGCATTCCCCGCTTCGTGCCGTCCCCTCTCGCTCGACGACGCGCACGCGATTCAGCTCGCGACCGCGGAGTGCATAGGTGATTCGATCGGCGGCTGGAAAGTGGGCGCCACGCCGGAAGGCAGGCTCGCGCGCGGCGCGCTTCTCCGATCGCGCCTGGTCCCGGGCGGCTCGCGGGTCGAGGCGTCCACCTTGCCACTGCTCGGCGTCGAGTGCGAAATCGCCTTTCGCTTCGATCGCGATCTCGGCCCGCGCAGCCCTGCGTACACCTACGAGGAGGTCGCGGATGCGGTCACCGCGCTCCCCGGCATCGAGATCGTCGACTCGCGGTTTGTCGGCTACCCGAAGGCGCCTCTGCTCGATCGCGTCGCGGATTGCATGTCGAACGGCGCGTTCATCCTCGGCACGCCGCGCGCCGATTGGCGGGAGTTCGATCTCGCGGACCTCGACGCCGAGCTCGCGATCGGCGGGCGGACCATCGTGCGGCGCACGGGAGGCCACCCGGCGCAGGATCCGCTGCTGCCCGCCGTCGCCCTGGTCAACGACTTGCGAAGCTCGGTCGGCGTGCGTGCCGGCGAAATCGTCACCACCGGGACCTACACCGGGCTGAATTTCGCGCTACCCGGGCAGCGCGTGGTGGCGATCTTTCACGGCTTCGGCACGGCGGAAGTCACCTTCGACGATGCGACGCCACGAGGCGCGCGGTAAGCGCGAATAGCCCTCGACGCCGCGAAGGCAGCTGTGTCGGAAGACCAGGGTCGGCGATGGAAAGCGTCAGGCCGCGCGCTCGACCTCGGGCGTCCACTTGCCGCTCCGCGCGAGGCTGTTCATCCTGAGCCGCTTGTAGAACGCCTTCTGCGCGCCCGCGACGTTTTCCTTCTTGCCCGCCCAGCCCTTCATTACCGGATCCTGCAACGCCCGCGCGTACGAGAACGACAACACCCACGGCGCGCTGGGATAGAGAAGATTCATCGCGTTCAGGTTCGCGGTCGCTTCCTCGGGGCTTTGCCCGCCCGAAAGGAAATTGATCGTCGGTACGGCCGCAGGCACGCAGCGACGCAAGAGCCCGATCGTCGCCTCCGCGACTTCATCGGCGCTCGCCTTGCGCCCCGACTCCTTGCCGGGAACGACCATATTCGGCTTGAGCACCATGCCTTCGAGCAGCACGCGATGGCGATGCAGCGCCGCGAAAACCGCGTGCAACACCGCGTCGGAGACCTCGTAGCAGCGCTCGATCGAGTGATTCCCGTCGATCAGCACCTCGGGCTCGACGATCGGCACGATCCCCTGTTGCTGACACAGGCCGGCGTAGCGCGCGAGCACCTCGGCGTTCGCCTCGATCGCGAGCGGCGTCGGGTTGCGGTCGGTGATCCCGTAGACCTCGCGCCATTTCGCGAAGCGCGCACCCTGGGCCTTGTACTTCGTCAGCCGATCGGCGAGCCCATCGAGGCCCTGCGTGATGAGATCGCCGTCGGAGCCGGTAAGCGGAACCGTTCCCTTGTCGACCTTGATGCCCGGAACGATGCCGAGCTTCTCGAGCAGCTTCGGCAGCGGGGTGCCGTCGTCGGCGGCCTGGCCCAGCGTTTCCTCGAACAGAATGACGCCGGCAAGGAATTCGTTCGCGCCCGTCGTCGTGAACATCAGCGTGCGATACGCGCGGCGCGTCTCCTCGGTCGACTCGATGCCGACCGCGGTGAAACGCTTGGTGATCGTCGCCGTGCTTTCATCGGCGGCGAGGATGCCCTTGCCGGGCTTGGTCAGCGTGGCGATGGTCGCCTTGAGCTCGTTTTCGGGGATCATGTACCACCTCTTTTGCGCGGTGTTCGGATCGGGGGTGCAGGGCGCGCGGACGGCGCCGATGCGAGAACGGCGTGAGCCGCCGGGGAACCATCAATTTTATCAAATTGCGATCGCTTCCCGTTAGTCATGCCACCGTCGGCATGCTGGCGGTATGGGAGAATCGTTTCGCAATGGAGCTCGCGCAACAGCCGCCACTCTCCGGGAGCGCCTCGCCGACGGCGAGATCCCGAAACGCGCGCCCGGTCGCCATCTGGCTGTTTCTCTGCTGCACGCTCCTCTTCGCCATGGTGGTGGTCGGCGGCATCACGCGCCTGACCCATTCCGGATTGTCGATTACCGAATGGCAGCCGATCGTCGGTACGCTGCCGCCCATCTCCGCTGCGCAATGGGACGACGCGTTCCGCAAATACCAGGCGACGCCCGAGTACGCACAGGTCAATCGTGGGATGACGCTCGACGCGTTCAAGGGGATCTTCTGGTGGGAGTACGCGCATCGCCTCCTTGGCCGCCTGATCGGAGCTGCATTTCTGATTCCGCTCACGTGGTTTCTCGTGCGCCGGCGCATTCCCGCCGGCTATGCGTTGCCGCTCGCCGGGATCTTCGTGCTGGGTGGACTGCAGGGGCTGCTGGGCTGGTACATGGTGCAGAGCGGCCTCGTCGACGATCCGCGCGTCTCGCAGCTGAGGCTCGCGGCGCATCTCGGCCTCGCGCTCCTGATTTTTGCCGCGATGTTCTGGGTGGCGCTGTCGTTGGTCCGCGCTCCAGCGGCGACCCGCGCTAGCGCTGCGCTCCGGCGCTTCGGCTTCGGGATTGCCGCGCTGGTGTTCTTGATGGCGCTTTCCGGCGGGCTCGTCGCCGGAATTCGCGCGGGATTCGCGTACAACACGTTTCCGAAGATGAACGACGCATGGATTCCCCCGGAGATCCTGATGGTCGACCCGTGGTACCTGAACTTCGTCAACAACATGGCGACCGTGCAGTTCGATCACCGGCTCATCGCGCTGCTGCTCGCGGTCGCGATTCCGATCTTCTGGTGGCGCGTCCGGCGTCAGCCCAGCCGAGTGGCGCCCGCAAAGGCCGCGGCAAACTTGTTGCTGGTGATGGTGATCGTGCAAATCTCGCTGGGCATCGCGACGCTGCTGACTGTGGTGGCGCTCCCGCTCGCGGCGCTCCACCAGGCCGGGGCGGTCCTGTTGTTCGCCGCCGCGCTCAACGCCACTCACGCGCTGCGTTGACCCGGCTGCATTGACTTTGTCCGCGCGGTTGAAGTAATTTTTCCTTGACCGACCCCCCGAGTCGCGGAGAATATTTCCGCTTCTCAGGTGCTCGAACGTCATGGCGACCCCGGCTCCCCTGGCCACGGATTCCCCCGCCAAGCGCGTCAAGGATGACGCTGCGGCCGCCAAGATTTCGATGGCCCCGCTCGTTCGCGAGCTAGTCCGCCCGTACCACAAGTGGCTCGTCGTCGTCTTCGTTGCGATGATGATCGAGACCGCGATGAGCCTCGCCGCGCCCTGGCCGCTCAAGCTGATTCTCGACGACGCAGTCGGCCACAAGAAGCTGCCGGAGCTGCTCGCCTGGATTCACGATTTCGGGATCGATCGCAGTGCGATGGGCGTGGCGCTGTTCGCGGCGATTGCGACGCTCGTCATCGCCGCGCTCGACGCGCTCGCGAGCTATATCGACAACTATTACACCGAGAGCGTCGGCCAATGGGTGGCGAACGATCTCCGGATACGCATCTACCAGCATCTGCATCGGCTGTCGCTCGCGTACTACGACAAGGCGCAAACCGGCGCGCTGCTGTCGACGATCACCAATGACGTGTCGACCGTCCAGGATTTCGCGTCGTCGTCGACGCTTGGCATCCTGGTCGATCTGATGACCATCGTCGGGATGATCGGCATCATGTTCTGGCTGAACTGGGACTTCGCGCTGATCGCGGTCGGCGTGACGCCGTTCCTGCTGATGTTCGTCATGCGCTTCAAGAAGGCGGTGAAGGAAGCGACGCGCAATGTCCGCAAACGCCAGAGCGACATCGTCGCCGTCGTGCAGCAGGGACTGGGTTCGGTGAAGGTCGTCAAAGCGTTCGACCGGGAAGACCTCGAGAAGACCCGCATGGAGCAGGCAAGCCATGCGACCGTCGATGCCGCGCTCAAGGCACGGCGCATCAAGAGCCTGCTCTCGCCTGTGGTGTCGATCGTCGTCGCCGCATGCACGGCCTTCGTGCTGTGGCGAGGCACGGCGTTGATCATCGCCGGCGCGATGACCATCGGCGGACTCACGGTGTTCCTCGCTTACCTGTCGAAGTTTTTCAAGCCGGTGCAGGATCTCGCGAAGATGACCAACACGATCGCGCAAACCGCGGTCGGTCTCGAGCGCATCCAGCGGATCCTGAGCGCCGACCAGGTCGTGCCGGAGCGCAAGGACGCGATCGACCCGGGTCCGCTCAAGGGCGCAATCCGGTTCGAGCATGTGGCCTTCGCGTATGAGGGCGATCCGCCGGTGCTGCGCGACGTCAGCTTCTCGATCGAGCCGGGCCAGGTCGTCGGCATCGTCGGTCCGACCGGTGGCGGCAAGTCCACCGTCGTGAGCCTGATCCCGCGCTTCTATGATCCGCAGTCCGGCACGGTCTCGATCGACGGCTACGACTTGAGGGGCCTCAAGATCTCGGCGCTGCGCCACCAGGTCGGCTTCGTGCTGCAGGAGACCGTGCTGTTCCATGGAACCGTGCGCGAGAACATCGCCTACGGGCGGCCCGACGCGACCGATGCGGAGATCGTCGAGGCCGCGAAGCTCGCGAATGCCGACGAGTTCATCGCCAAGATGCCCCATGGCTACGACTCGATCGTCGGCGACCGCGGCGACACGCTTTCCGGCGGGCAGCGGCAGCGGATCGGCATTGCGCGCACGCTGATCCGCAATACGCCGATCCTGATCCTCGACGAGCCGACGGCGGCCCTCGACACGGAATCCGAGCGCCTGGTGATCGACGCGCTGACCGAGCTGATGAAGGGGCGCACCGTCATCATGATCGCGCATCGCCTGTCCACGATCCGCGACGCGGACAAGATCATCGTGCTGAAGGACGGCGTGGTGGCGGAGGAGGGGACTCACGACGAGCTCCTCGCGAAGCACGGCGTGTTCGCGGAGCTCTACCACCTGCAATACGACACCACTTCGAACAGCACCCCGCAACCTTCGACTCACTAAACCATGTCCTCGCGCTCGCTTCTGGTTCTCCCCGACGATTCGTCGCAGCCGTTCATCGACGCGGTCGCCTCCGCGCAACAGACGCTGCGCATCAAGATGTTCGTGTTCGAGGACCCGGATATGATCGCCGCGGTCATCGCCGCGAAGAAACGTGGCGTCGACGTGCGCGTGATGCTCAATCCCGCGCGCAGAAGCGGCGAGGAGGAGAACGCCGAGACGCGCAAGCGCCTGCTGCAGGCGGGTATCGCTGTCGCCGACAGCTGCCCATCGTTCGAGCTGACCCACGAGAAGTCGATGGTCGTCGACGAGCAGCTGGCCTTCGTCATGTCGCTCAACTGGGCGACGCGCAATTTCACCGAGACGCGCGACTACGCGATCGTAACCGAGCATGCGCACGAGATCGCGGAGATCATCACCTGCTTCGAGGCCGACTGGCATCGCAAGGATTTCACGCCCGGAGAGGCCAAGCACCTGATCTGGTGCAACAGCAACGGCCGCGAGCGCTTCGCTCACTTCATCGACCAGGCAAAGGGCGTGCTCTGGCTGCAGAACGAGCGCTATCAGGATGCGGTCATCATCGAGCGCGTCGTGCGGGCAATCGAGCGCGGCGTCAAAGTGCATATCCTCGCGCGGCCGCCGCACACGCTCAAGAAGGACAAGCTGATCGAAGGCGTCGGCGGGTTGCGCATCATGAACGACGTCGGCGCCAAGGTGCATAAGCCGAAGCACCTGCGGCTCCACGGGAAGATGATGCTGTCCCACGGCGACCGCGCCATCATCGGATCGATTAACCTCGCTCCCGGCAGCTTCGACGGACGCCGGGAGCTCGCGATCGACGTCAACGACGAGCCCATCCTGCGCCGGCTGGAGAAGATCGCCGAAGAGGACTGGAAGCATTCGGAGCCGCTGGACTTGAGCGACAAGGGCTTGATGAAGGATCTCGCCAAGCGGGGCAAGGAAGCCGGCGCCGCGGACCTCGTCCTCGACGTGAAGCCGCCGAAGAAGCCGAAGGCGGACGGCAGGGGCGCGAAGCCGGAACGCCGCGCGGCAAAGGACAGACCCACCAAGTGCGCGAAGGGCTGAGCACCGTTGCCCACCGCGCTTTCCGGCGCGGGACATGTCGATGCACGGCGCAACTTCGAGCGCATCGCTTCGAAATGCGGACGCCGGCCGAGGCGAGGCACCGCGTCGCGAGTCGTGTTCCCAAGCAAGCGCAGAGATCGATCGTAATTTTCGCGGCTTCGGTGTTGAATATCCGATAATGCAGCCGACCGGCGTCGAGGCATGCTCCGGTCGTTGCGTTATCGGAGATTGTGCATGTCACTGTTTTTTGCCTATCACGGCGCGACCGCGAGCGAGCATCAGGCGCACGTCGATACGCTGTCGGAGGAGGGTTATCGACCGATCTCCCTCAACGTCTCGGGCGATCCCTCCGACGCGCGCTATGCCGCCGTTTGGGTGCAGCGACCCGGACCGCTCTGGGTTGCGGTTCATGGACTCGATGCGGCGACCTATCAATCGCGCTTCGACGAGCTGACCGACCTCGGCTACACGCCGACGCTTTTGAGCGCGACGGGACCCGTCGACCGCGCGATCTTCACCGCCATGTTCGAGCAGGGCATCGACGTCGAGTGGTTCGCGCGCCATGGCTTGCGCTGGGATCCTGAAGACGACCCCGACACGATCACGCACGAGAACCAGCGCGCGTTCGACGAAGGCTTCATTCCGCGTTGTCTTGTCGTCTACGGTACGCCCGATGACCGGCGCTTCGCGGGGATTTGGTTTCGCAACGTCGGTCCGACGCCGTGGTCGTGGTGGTGGTCGGATCCTGACACCTATCAGCTCATCTTCGATGCCGAAGTTCGCGGGGGACTGCGCCCCACCTTCGTGGCCGAGGCCGACGACGGCTGGATTCTTTCCGTGTTTCGCGACGATCAGATCGGGCAATGGTGGGCACGCCACCGCCTGACGGCCGATCAATATCAAGCGGAGTTCGATGCCCGCAACGCCGACGGTGCGATGCCCCTCGTGGTGCAGGCGGGTGGCGTGGGCGACGGCACCCGCTACGCGTGCATTTTCGCGCGACAAGAGACGCCGTTCGCACGGAACTTTGCGGCGACCGGCAGCCATGTCACGGCGGTCTCGGAGCTCGATCAAATCGTGCGCGACTTCATGGCCGCGCACGCGATCCGCGCCGGCGCGGTCGCCGTCGGCCGCCACGGGACGATCGTGCTGTCGCGCGCCTACACCTGGGCCGAGCCGAGGTATCCGATGACCGGCACGCACACCCTGTTCCGCGTCGCGAGCCTGAGCAAGATGTTCGCGGTCGCCTGCGTCGATCGGTTGATCGCGCAGCACCGGCTCGCGTGGAGCACGCAGGCGTTCCCGTTTCTCGGCATTACCGCCGCATTGCTTCCTTCCCAGACGCCCGACCCGGCGATCAGCGCGATCACCGTTCAAGAGCTCGCGCTCCGACGAAGCGGGCTCCGGCGCGATTGGGACGGCGGCAACGACCTGCGCAGCATTGCGTCGAAGCTTTCGATCACCACCACGCCGACGCGCGATCAGCTCGTGCGCTATATCTACGGCGAGCCGCTGATGTTCACGCCCGGCACGCAGGAGCTGTATTCGAACGTCGCCTTCACGGTGCTCACGTCGGTCATCGAAGCGGCGGCGGGTCGCCCATTCCTCGACTACCTGCAAGGCGAAATCCTGTCACCGCTCGGCATCCACGACGTCCATGTCGCGGCGACACCTCACGGCGGGCGACGCGCCGACGAGATCGCGAGCTATGACGACCCGGGGATCGGGGACTCGCTGCTGCAACCGACGCTGGATGTCCGTGAACCGAAAGCGTACGGCGGTTCCTTCGTGCTCGAAAACGGCGAAGGCGCGGGCGGCCTCGTCACCTCGGCGCGCAGCGTCGCGCGCTTCATTGCGACCCACGCAGTGTGGGATTCCGGCGGCCGCCAGCTCGCAACGCGGTATGGAACGCTCGACGGCGCCATCAGCGGCGCGGTGTCGCGACCGGACGGCCTCGACTTCGGCTACACCTTCAATCGGCGCGTCACCGACGCGGAGCACGACCAGATCACCAACGGCATCCACACCTACCTCAATGCGCACGGCGCGTCGTTGCACTGACGGGTGACGGCTCGCGAAGCCGGGGCTGTGGGAAGCTCGTGTCCTTGGTCGAATCGGGGTCCGCGACGTCGGACCGACGCTGATCTTCACTCGTCCAGCGCCTGCGCCAGATCCGCGAGCAGGTCGTCGAGATGCTCGATCCCGATCGACAGGCGCACGAGGTCGGTCGGGCATTGCGTGCCGGGGCCTTCGACGCTCGCACGGTGCTCGGCCAGGCTCTCGACCGATCCCAGCGATGTCGCGCGCTTGAAGACGCGCAGGCGCGCGGTGAACCGCTTCGCTGCTTCCTCGCCCGCGCGCAGTCGCACGGAGAGCATCGCACCGAAGCCCCCTTGCATCTGCTTCGCAGCGATCGCGTGCCCCGGATGCGTGACGAGACCCGGATACAGCATGTGCGACAGCGCGGGGTGCAGGCTCAAGCGCTGCGCAATCGCATGGGCATTCGCGGATGCGGCCGCGACGCGCAGGTGTAGCGTGCGCATGCCACGTAGCAGCAGTGCCGCCTCGAATGCTCCGAGAATGCCGCCTCCGGCTCCGCGGATGTAGCGGATGCGCTGCCAGCGCTCGTCGTCTTCGGCCGTCGCGAGAGCGCCGGCGATCACGTCGGAATGCCCGTTCAGATATTTCGTCGCCGAGTGCATGACGATCCGGGCCCCGAGCTCCAGCGGACGCGTCAGGAGCGGCGTCGCGACGGTGGAGTCGACCGCGACGATGCCACCAACCTCGCGCGCGAGCTCGCTCGCCGCGGCGATATCCGTGATATCCCAGGTCGGATTGGCCGGCGTCTCGATCCAGATCAGCCTGGGTCGGCTTGCCCGCGTCTTCTGCGCGAGATCGTCGAGCGACGCGTTGTCGTAGAGCTGGATCCTGAGCCCCCACGGCGCCGCGAATTGGAGCAGCCATTGGCGCAGCGCCCAGTACATGCTGCGTGGGGCAAGGACCGCGTCGCCGGGCGCGCAGGATTGAAATACCGCGGCTGCCGCGGCCTGGCCCGACGAAAACACGAGCGCTGCCTTGGCACCCTCGAGCGCGGCGAGCAACGCCTCCGGCTGATCGTAGGTCGGATTGTCGGCGCGCGCGTAAATGCGCCCGCCGGGAAACGCGCCATCGGCGCCGCGCTCGTACGTGGTCGACACGTGGATGGCGGGGACGATGTCGCGATAAGGCGTCGCAATCCGTCCCAGGCCTTGAGCCACGAGCGTTTCGCGATGAAGGTTAGGCGGGTCGTTCGACATGGGTGCGGGCTCTTCAGCGGTCGACGAGGCACTATGCCCGTTACGACGGGTCCCGCCAACTGGGGGGATCAGCTTTGACGAAGCATCGGACAGGCGCGGGCGCCCACGTTGACGCCGTCCCGCGCGTCGCGGTAAAAACCGTAGCGCCGGTCACGCAAGTACAGGCATTCGCCGTGCCCGCGCCCCACCGGGCCACCAGAAAAACATGCCACCTCGACCCGAGACCCGAATGGGCGTCGCCGTGCGCAACATTGCGCGCGCCGACGCCGCCGCGATCGAGCGCCTGGGACGCTTCGGCGTCGCCACGCTGCACGAGGCGCAGGCGCGCACCGGCTTGCTCAAGCCGTACATGCGTCCGGTGTACGCCGGGGCGGCGGCCTGGGGCAGCGCAGTGACGGTGCTTGCACCGCCGGGCGACAACTGGATGCTGCACGTGGTCGCGGAGCTGCTGCGGCCCGGTGACATCGTCGTCATCGGCGTGACGAGCGACAACGACGACGGGATGTTCGGCGAGTTGCTGGCGACTTCGTATGGAGCGCGCGGTGCGCGCGGCCTGGTGATCGACGCCGGCGTGCGGGACGTGAAAAGTCTGACCGAGATGAAATTCCCCGTGTGGTCGCGCGCGATCCACGCGCGCGGCACGATCAAGTCGACGCCGGGGTCGGTGAACGTGCCGGTGATCTGCGCCGGCATGCTGATCCACCCGGGCGACGTCATTGTCGCCGACGACGATGGCGTCGTCGTCATTCCGCGGACGCGCGTTGGCCAGGTGGCCGACGCCGCCGAAGCCCGCGAGAAGCGCGAAGACATCGTGCGCCGTCGTCTTGCCGCCGGCGAGCTTGGTCTCGACATCTACGGCATGCGCGATGCGCTCGCCAAAGCCGGCCTCAAGTACGAGGAGGAACCGCCGGGCTGAACCCCATGGGGGCTCGCGCGATCGGTCAGCATTCCGATCGCACGCCTCCGGAGGTTTTGCCGGCGCTTGGGGCAAGCGGGGAATTCGCATGATCATCGATTGCCACGGCCACTACACGACGGCGCCCAAAGCGCTCGAAGCGTGGCGCCACCAGCAGGTCCAGGCGCTGGGCGCTCCCGTGCAAGCGCCGTCACGGGCGTCGCTTTCGATCAGCGACGACGAGATCCGCGAGTCGCTCGAAGGCGCGCAACTCCGCGTGCAGCGCGAGCGTGGGACGGACGTCACCTTCTTTTCCCCGCGCGCGAGCTTCATGGCGCACCACATCGGCGATGCGCGCACCAGCGCGGACTGGTCGTATCTGTGCAACGAGCTGATCCATCGCGTCTGCTCGCTCTATCCGGAAAATTTCGTCGGCGTCTGCCAGCTGCCGCAATCGCCGGGCGTCCCGCCCGCGAACTGCATCGAGGAGCTCGAGCGTTGCGTCCGGGAGTACGGCTTCATCGGCTGCAACCTCAACCCCGATCCGTCCGGCGGGCACTGGAAGGAGCCGCCGCTGACCGACCGTTGGTGGTATCCGTTGTACGAGAAAATGGTCGAGCTCGACGTGCCGGCGATGATCCACGTGAGCACGTCGTGCAACCCGGCGTTCCACGCGACCGGCGCGCATTATCTGAACGCCGATACGACGGCGTTCATGCAATTCCTGACCTCGGATCTGTTCCGGGATTTTCCGACCCTCAAGTTCATCATCCCGCATGGGGGCGGCGCGGTGCCGTACCACTGGGGACGCTATCGGGGCCTCGCGCAGGACATGAAACGGCCGCCGCTCAAGGAACTCCTGCTGAACAACGTCTTCTTCGACACCTGCGTGTATCACAGACCCGGGGTCGAGCTGCTGCTGAAGGTCATACCGGTCGACAACATCCTCTTTGCCTCCGAGATGATTGGCGCGGTCCGTGGCATCGACCCCGACACCGGGCATTACTTCGACGACACCAAGCGCTACATCGATCAGATCGAGTGGATCTCTGCCGGCGATCGCGCGAAATTGTTCGAAGGCAATGCGCGGCGCGTGTTTCCGCGTTTTCGGACGCCGTCGAAGCCCGGAGCTTAGGGTTTCGTTTCGAGCACTAGGTCGAGGGACGATCCCAAAGCGCGAGCGTCCCAAGAAATCCCGCGGGTACGTCCGCGCTATAAAGTTGCCAGCGCGCAGGTGCGTAGGGCGCAGGCCCGGCGATTACGGCGAGCGCGGGCTCGAGCGCCACCTCGATGCGCGAGAACGGCGCCGAGAGCGCGTCGCCCGTCGCCTTGCTCATCGCTTCCTTGCACGTCCACAGCCGCAGGATCTGACGGCGTGCACGGTCCGCATCGTGACCGTCGAGCACCGCACGCTCGGTCGGCGCGAGGAACTTCCTTGCGATCCCCTGAGCATTGATCTCGCGATCGTCACGCTCGATGTCGATCCCGACGCGCCGCCGACGGGCCAACGCGAACATCGCGCAGCCGGCGGTGTGCGAGACGTTGAAGTCCAGTTCGATGGCCGGCGACTCGACCCGAGGACGGCCCCGCTCGCCTCGGACGATGACGACGGCACCAGGCTCGATTCCAAGCTCGATCCCCAGCAAGACGCGCAGCGTCCCGCGGCCAACGATGTAGCGATCGCGAAGCTCGGGGCGCCCGAAGCGCGACGCGCGCGCATGCTCTGCATCCGACAGCAGGCTCGCCAGAGACTCGCGTTCTGCAGCGTTCGCCGCCAGCGAGCGCCACCACAGGCGAACGCCTTCGGCCGGCGCGCCGACTCCCGTCGGAGCGAGTGCGGCGAGTGTCACGGCAAATTTGCCCGGCATCGGGAACTCGTCTAATCTCGAGCGATACGTCCAACAAGACCGACCACGCCGGCGAAGGGCCAACAGCGATTCGCCGGCACTCCCGTCGATGCGGTTCGTCCTCGGCTTTCTCGCGCGTCTTCCGCTGCCGCTGCTCTACGGGCTCGGGGCGTTCGGGTATTTTGTCACGTACCACGTGATGCGCTGGCAGCGCGACCGTGCGGCGCGAAATCTTGCCCGGGCGTTCCCGGAAAAATCGGATGCCGAACGGACGGCGATCCTCAAGCAGAACTACTGGAACTTCGGGCAGGTGCTCGCCGAGGCGCTCTGGGGATTCGCCGCAAGCCGTGAGGAGATCGCACGCCGGGTCGTCATCGAGAATCTCGAACTCGTCGAGAAATTCGAACGCCGCGGCCACACGGTGCTGCTATTGACAGCGCATGTCTGCAACTGGGAGTGGCTGCTGCCCGCAGGCGGCGCGCATTTCAAGTTTCCGATCGACACGGTCTACAAACCGGTGCGCCTCGAGGCCGCTGACCGCTTCCTGCGCGAGGCGCGAAGCCGCTTCGGCGGCACGCCGATCCCGATGCAGAGCTTCCTCTACGAGCTCATGCGGCGCTCGGTCAAGCCGCGCGTCTATGCGCTGGTCGCCGACCAGACGCCGCAGCAGCACATGGAGGACAAGTACTGGACCCGGTTCTTGAATCAGGACACGGCGTTTTACACCGGTGCCGACAAGATCGCGCAGTTCATGGACGCGCCGGTGATCTATGTGGCCATGCGCAGGACGTCACGCGGTCACTACGCGGTTACGCCCTCCGTGCTCGCCGAACCGCCGTACGAGCCCGGCGCGGATCTTCCGGTCATGGAGCGCTTCGTGCGCAAGCTCGAGGAGGAGATCCACGCGAACCCGGCCGACTGGACCTGGATGTACAACAAATGGAAGTATCCGAAGCCCGCCGATGCGGACGATGTGGCGCGGGCCAGGAAGGCGCGCCGGCGCAAGCGCGTGCCCGCAGCATAGATTGTCCGCCAGCGCCGCTAAGCGGTTGCTCGCGCACAAAGCATCCGCCGGCGTCGCTCTGCGACTGCCGGCGGACTTTCACCTAGTTAACGGCGAAACAGTAGATCCTTCCGGCCCCGCCGGTCGACTTGAGCGCGTCGTCGCTGCAGCCCTTGGTGGGGTGCGACGAATTCCACGACAACGCCGGCGGGCTCGTGTCCAGACCGGTGCGGTCGTGGTGGCCGACGATTGCACGCCCGTCGCCGCTCTTCGTCCAGTTCCCGCAGCTCGCGTCCTCGCCCCCCGCCGGAAACGCGGTCCCATCCGGCTGCGTTCCGGTCAGGATGTCGTGCATGTTCGGATTGTCGCCGCGACCGTTGACGACGGTCCCCTTTTCCGTCAGCGCCGTCTGTTTGTTCAGGTTGTTGTTGGGCCCGTGCAGGTCGTCGACGCTCTTCGCGATGACGACGCCGTTCACGTTCTGCCACGGTCCCTTGCCGATACGATCCTTCGCGTTGACCTGGGGCGACGAGGTGCTGAGATACGCATGCCACGTTTTCTTGCCGGCGCCGACCGCGTCCGCGAGGGACTGGCACAGCTTGTCGGCTCCGGCGACGCCGCCGAAATCGGCGCCCTTGCCCGACCCGGTGCTCGAGACGAAAAACGTCATGTCCGCAGGTTTGCCTTGCGCCAGCGTGGGTAAGGGGATCGCGGAAAGCACGACTGATGCAACAATGCCGAACGTTTTTGACTTCATGTGTCCTCCGTGGGTAAGAGTTACGGGGCGATCGACCTGCCGTGACGCGGCATCATAAACATCGCGACGGAGCTCCGCATTCCCGCAGCGCAACAGCCCGCTGCGCGATGCTGCTCGTCGTCGGCTTGCTTGCGGCGTGCACGAGCGCGCCGATGCGTCCGGACCTCGCGCGCATGTATCACGTGGCCGCGCAGTCGCCGGACGACACCCCGGTGATCCTCGTGCCCGGGCTGTTCGGATCGAAGCTCCGCGATCGCACGACGGGCGTCGAGGTCTGGCCGGGTCCGTGGAACCGCATCCTGTTCTCGGACTACCGCGACATCGAGCTCAAGTTCGATCCGAAGACCCTCGAGGTGCTGCCCGACAATCTCGAGCCCTACGCGATCGCGGATCACGTCCTCGGCCAGGATTTCTACGGGCCGATCATCGAGACGCTCGCCAAGTATGGGGGTTACGCGCGCGGGACTCCGGGGACACCAGCCAAGCCGGGCGAGCGCCGCTATTACGTGCTGGCCTACGACTGGCGCCAGGACAACGTGACCCACGGGCGCGAGCTCGACGCGCTGATCGAGCAGGTGCGCCGCGATTACGGCAATCCGCAGCTTCGCGTCGACATCATCGCGCACAGCATGGGCGGTTTGATCGCGCGGTATTACCTGCGTTACGGGCCGGTCGATGTCCTGGACGGCACGCCGCAGCTCGTCACGCTCTATGGGACCACGCGGGTGCGCAAGCTGATCCTGCTCGGCGCGCCGAATTTCGGATCGGCGTCGTCGCTGCACGCCTACCTGACCGGGGAGCAGATCGGCTTCGAGCGCATGCCGCCCGAGCTCCTCGCCACGCTGCCCGCGGGCTATCAGCTGTTTCCGCATCCGCTCGTGGACTGGCTGTTCGACCTCGAGGGGAAGCCGCTGCCCGACGGATTGTTCGACGGCGCGACGTGGCGGCGGTACCGCTGGAACATCTTCGATCCGGCGAGCGAAGCGCGCATCCGCGCCGCGCATCCGCAGGACGCCGACGCGTACGTCGCGTCGCTGCAGCGATATTTCGACTATCGGCTGGAGCGTGCGCGCCGGTTCATGTGGATGCTCTCGACACCCGAGCCCGCGACGCCGATCCGCTACGTGCTCTTCGGCGGCGATTGTGCGTTGACGCCTTCGCACCTGATCCTCGAGCCGGACGGCGGCGGCGCGCACGCGCGCCTCTATCCCGCAGACATCCAGCACCCGTATGCCGGCGTACCTTATGATCTCATCATGATGGAGCCGGGTGACGGCCGCGTGACCAAGCCGTCGCTCCTTGCACGCGACACCCTCGATCCGACCGCACCGCAGCTCGACGAGAGCTTCATCCCGATTGCCTACTGGTTCTTCCTGTGCGAGCGCCACGATCAGCTCACGAGCAACGCGAGCTTCCAGGACAATCTGCTCAACGTCCTCCTGATGAAGAACCTGCCGTGGGAAGCGATGATGGGGAAATGACGATGCGCCGGATCTTTCAGGACCTGGCATGAACGCGCCGCTGTCCACGACCGAGCGCATCGAGGCCGCGGTGGCTGCGATGGGCCCGGACGCGTTGACCGAAGCGGGCCTCAGCACGCACGTCGCGCGCCTTTTTGCGCGCACCCTCGGGGAGACGCGCGATCTCGTCTATCTCGCGAACCACTCGCTGGGACGGCCGCTCGATGCGGTCGAGGACGACGTCCGTGAAGGGATCGCCGCATGGTATGCGAGGCTCGGCGGCGCGTGGGATGCGTGGAGCGACGAGATGGAAGCCTTTCGCACGCGTCTCGCGCTGCTCATGAACGCCGCGCGCGCCGACTGCATCGCGCCGAAAACAAGCGCGGGTCAGGGCTTGCGCGCGATCCTCAACACCTACGATACGAAGCTGCGCATCGTCGCCACGCGGGGCGAGTTCGATTCGCTGGACGTGATCCTGCGCGAATACGCGCGCCGCGATCGGATCGCCCTCACGCTCGTCGAAGCGCGCGACGACGGCCGCATCGACACGACGGACATCGTGGAGGCGGTCGGCCGCAAGGTCGATCTCGTCGTCGTTTCGGAAGTGCTGTTCAACACCGGTCAGCGCCTGGCCGGGTTGAACGAGATCGTCGCCGCGACGCACCGTGCGGGAGGACGCGTCCTTCTCGATGTCTACCATTCGCTGGGCGTGTTTCCCGTCGACGTGACGGCGCTCGACGTCGACTTCGCGGTGGGCGGCAGCTACAAGTATCTTCGCGGCGGCCCCGGTGCGTGTTTCCTGTATCTCCACCCGCGACACCTGACGGGCGTGCTGCGCACGCTCGACATCGGATGGTTTGCGAAGCACGACCCGTTCTCCTACGCCCGGCCGGATCCGCCGGCATTCGCCGAAGGTGGTGATGCGTTCCTCGAGTCCACCCCCCCGGTGCTGACGTGGTACCAGGCGCGGGCGGGGCAGGTGCTGGTGCGCGCGCTCGGTCCCGCGAGAGTCCGTGCGTATTCGCTCGAGCAGCAGCGTACGTTGGTCGATCTCCTCGGAAGGCACGGCATCGCGGCGCGTGGCGGTGACGAGGATCACGGTGCATTCGTCGTGATCGATCATCCGCGCGCCGTGGCGCTTTCCCGATCCCTCCGCGCGCACGGCATCGCGACGGACGCTCGGGGCCGCAACCTGAGGCTTTGTCCTGATGTCGTGACCACCGCCGACGACCTCGTGCGGGCGGCCGAAGCGCTTGCGCGCCTCGGGCGTGACGCCTAGCCGGTCGCGGTCGCGATGATGATGCGGACGATCGCCAGCAGCGTGAGGACGAACACCGCCGCGAGAATTACGCCGACGATGATCACCTGATGCGGGCGGATCCGCGCGAGATCGTCCTGCATCGCTTGGTTCTTGCGCACACCGAAGAAGCTCCAGATCACGGCGCCGATCACCTGACGCGAGGTAGCCGACCGCGACTCCGGGGCGGGTGAAGCTTCCGGCTCGTTTCGGGATTCGGTCACAGCCTGCTCCGAAGCTGGATCGCTGCTGACGCGGTGCGGTGACGTCGTCGAGGAGAGGGGAGCGGATACGCCATCAGCGATTGAGCTCGTTCAGCACGCTCACGAGCCGCCGGTTGAACTCAGCCGGCCCCTCGATCTGCGGAATGTGTCCGACGCCGGGCATGACTTCGAGTCGTGCGTGCGGCAGAAGTTTCACGACGCGCTCGCCCTGCGGCAGCGGCGTGATGCTGTCGCGCGCGCCCCAGAGCGCGACCACGGGCACCGAGATCGCGGCGTACGCTTCCGGGTCCTCGCTGCGCGAGGGCTGCGCGGGATCCAGGAGCTCCGGCAGCCAGTCGCCGATCGCGTGCGTGGTTCCGGTCACGACGAGCGGGCGCTGGTAGACCTTGACGCGCTCCGCCGTCGCGCTGGCATTGTTGGCGATGAAATGCTCGAGCAGCTGATGCGTGAACGCCGGATTCGTCAGGAAGGTGGCGACGACCCCGTCCCGCACGGGCGTCGCCGCGAAAAAGGCCCGCTCGAGCAGGGGCTGCGGCTCCGGCGGCTCGTGCGCTTCGCGAATGCTGAGCGCGGCGTCGACCAGCACCAGCGCCCTTACCCGCTCCGGCGCGAGGATCGTCGCCTCGACCGTCGGTCCGCCGCCGAACGAGTGCCCGACGAGGATCGCCTGCTTCACATCGAGCGCATCGAGAACGCCCAGGATACGGCGCGCCTGCTCGCCCTTGCTGTAGCGCGGACCTTCGGGGCGCTGAGAGTAACCGAAGGGCGGCAGATCGAGCGCGACGGCCCGGAATCCCGCCTGGGCCACGGCATTCATCGACTCCCGCCACGTTTCGCTCCACGCCCCCGTGCCGTGCATGAACAACACGACGGTGCCGGTCGCCGGCCCCGCCTCCTGCACGAATATCTCGACGCCGCCGCCCCGCACGAACCGTCCGCCGGAAGGGGCCGCATCGCGGCGTTCCAGAATCTCTCGCTCGCTCGCCTCCCAGCGGAAGAACGCGAGCGCAAGCGCGACTAGCAGCAACACGAGCCCGAGCGCCCAGAGCAGTGCGCGGACGATGCGTAGCGGAAGGGAGCGTGCTTGGGCCATCAGTAGTCGTAAACGTGCTCGAGGTTCACGTTCGACGTGCGAAAGCGTTCGAGTGTATCGGCGAGCGAAGCCACCGGCACCACGAGCGCCACGCGCTTTTCTGCTGGCCGCGTCAGCACCGGCTGGGTGAACAGCACGCGGTCATCCTTCTGCGGCTGCCACTCGACTGGCACGAGCGCGCTCACCAGGATCACCGTGCGGTTGCCGGCGATCTCGCGGAACTGTGCGCCGTTCTTCGCGAGCACGCTCGCGTACGTCTTGAATGCCTCATAGCGCGGGACGAGCACGAGCGCCGATCCGTCGGGATAACGTTGCAGCACCTTGAGGTCGGGTACATCCTGCTGCGGAATCTCCGGCAGCCGATCGACGAGCACGGCAGTGACGAGCAGGGGTGCGTCGTAGCTCGCCTTGGTCGCCTTCTTGATGAGCCAGCCGTAGATCGCCTTCGATCCCCACTCCGTGGTGAGCGCGTATCTCCGCTCCCACTTGCGAACGAGATCGTTGCCGAACCAGCTGGTCTCGCGCCACAGCCGCTTGAGCTTACCCAGGAAATCGTACTCGTACCACGGCTGGATCCGGATGAAATCGACGTAGTCCTGCGCCACATCGGCCGCGAGCCGCTCCTCATCGGTCATGCCGTGGGTGCGCGTGAGCGCCGTGAGACGCCCGATCAGTGTCTCGTACACCGAACGCAGCGCGTACTCGACCGTCGTGCTGACGCCGATGACGACGATCATCACGTGATAACCGAAGTTGAACGGATAGCCATCGTTGCTCGCGCGCGTGACGATGCCGTAGCTCGTCCAGAACTGGCCGATGTGGCCCCAGAACGGAAACGTGTCGGGATCGTGATCGCGCACGTAAACCGCGTATTCGGCGGGGCTGTGCACGAGAAACCACTCGGGAAAGGTGAGGAACGTCTGCTCGGTGCCGCGGCGATGTTCGGGCGGCGCGGCCACCGTGCCTTCCGCACGCGCTTGCGCCACGAGCGCAACGCCGAAGACCAGCGCGCAGAGAAGGCGTGGAAGGACGGTGCGCGTCACGCCTTGACGTAGGCCATCAGCACGTTGTCGGACGGGTCGTGTGCCTGCAGCAGGCGTTTGCCCGTATCGTGAAATCCAGCGGCCGCGAGACGTCGCGACCACTCGGCGACGGGCGCGAAGTGTCGCAATTCCTGCTGGTTCACCTCCCACGAGACGCCGAGTCCCGCATTGAACACCGCGTGTGCCAGGCTCACGAAATGATCCATCTCGGGCGTCGTCACGTCGTGATCGCGCAGGATGAAGACGCCGCCGGGCTTGAGGATGCGATGGATCGACGCGACGAATGGTTGAAGCCGGGGCGGATCGATGTGATGCAGCCCGATGTAGCAGCTGACCAGGTCGGCGCTCGCGCTCGCGATCGCGGATTCGGGAATGGGCGCATAGTTGTCGAGCGGCACGTAGCGCCCGAGCTTGGGCAACTGCCCGCGTTCGACGATGTCGACCGGCGAGTTGGTCGGCGGGACATCGTTCACCAGGACGAGTTCGCCGGACATGTCGAGCGCCTTGCGCAGCCGCCCGGCGTAGCGCCCGGTCGAGCCGATCTCGACGTAGCCGTTGATGCTGCGGCGGTTCCCGAGAAGCTCGAGAGTCTGCCGCACCATCTCGTTCTTCTGCTTGGCGAGCGCCGGAAGCGCGTAGAAGAGGTCGGCGAGAAACGGCTTGATTCCGGGGAGCTTCGCCTGCAGGTCCCGGTAGATCGCCTCGTCGTCCGCATGGGCGCGGCACGACGCCTTGATCAGCGAATGGAAGCGATCTTCGGGATAGATGTGATAGACGTTCTGCAGGAACTTGTAGAACGCGTCCTGCCGGCCGACGTCGTCGTAGACGACGTGAAAGTCCGACGTAGCGTTGGGCTTGGGAATGGTTGCCTCCGCGTTAGTTGAGACCGTGGGCGCGTAGTACTTGTCCCACAGCACATTGCGCAGCCGGAAATCGGGATCGACCTTGCGCTTGAGCGCGAAGAATTCGAGCGCCCGCGGATAGGCGCGATGGAACTGGTCATGCGTCGCGTGCGGCTGATACGGCAGGTAGTACGTTCCGCCGCAGGCAATCACCGCATCGATCAGCTCGCGTGTCCAGACGGCGACACGGTCTTTCGCGTTTTCACGCGTGCGCTGCTTGTAATAGACGACGAACGCAAAACACTCGGAGCGCGCCCACGCGAGGAGCGACCCGGGATCTGGGAGCGCGTGGCGGATCGAGACGTTGAGCACGTTCACGTGATGGCGCTGGAAGATCTCCGCCATCTTCGGCACGAAGTCGTCGAAGCGCGCCACCGGCAGGAAATACTCCTGGAGCACGTAGGTGCGATGCTTGCGCGAGGGCGGCTCGAGTTCGGCGACGTCGTAGCCGGCCTCGTAGTTACGCCAGTGCACCTTGCGCGACCGGTAGAGCAGGGGGTCGATCAGGTATTCGCGGCGCCACTTGCCGAGCGGCGTCTCGGACACCGCCCAGATGAAGTACTTCTCGAGCGCGTACATCCGACGGTGCGGCTGGAGCCGATGCGGCACCGTCGCGGACCGCTTCGTCTCGCTCCAGGTGACTGAGCACACGCTCGAATAGTGCGGGACGTAGAGGTCGCCGTTGTGAAAGACGGCAGCGGGCGAGCTCCGCACGGTCTCGCGGAAATGCCGGTAATAGTCTTTCGTCTTGAGCTTGACCGCGACGCGCTCGACGCGCCGATTCTCGGCGAGATCGAGCTCGGCTTCGACGATGACGCCCAAGCCGCCGTAGCCGCCAATCGCCGCGTAAAAAAGCTCCGCGTTCTCGGTCGGACTCGCGCGCTTCACGTCGCCGTTCATCAGGACGAGTGTGATCGAGCGCACGGACAGGATCAGCGGCCCCAGGCCCACGTAGCGCCCGTGCACGTTCACTGAAAGCGACCCGCCGACCGTGAAGTTGGCGTACGTCTGCATGATCTTGATTGAAAGACCATGCGGATCGACGAACTTCTGGATATCGCACCAGCGAATTCCCGCCTCGACGCGGATCCTGCGCTCGAGCGGGAAGAACGCGAGCACCCGGTTCATCCGGCGCATGTCGAGATGCAGGCTCCCCGGGCTCGCGGTCTGGCCGCCCATGCTGAAGTGACCGCCACCCACCGAGATCGGACCGGTCGAGCGGAGGATCGAATCGCGGACTTCGTCGATTGACGTCGGCGTCGCGATGGCCCAGACCGGCACCGGGTTCAGGCCCGTGACGTCGTTGACGATCAGCGATGCTGGTGCCATGCAGGGCTAACGGACGACGAGGTAATCGGTGCGCGCGTAAGGATCGGGCCCGTACTGGTTGTCGCCCTCGGTGCCGGCGCGGAAGGCGAGCTCGATCAGGAGCCAGATCGGGCCCAGGATCGGAATGATCAGGATCAACAGGAACCACGCCGAGCGTCCCCGGTCGTGGAGCCGCCGGACCGCCGTCGCCGCCGCGAGCCAGAAGAAGAACGGATACAGGATCAGCGTCGATGGCCGGCCGAACGCCGTCTCCAGGAACACGAACAGCACGACAAACACCGCGCCGATGGCGATCGACGTCAGCCAGAACGCCGCGCGCGGGGCGCGGCCGGAGAACGAGAACAGCTTCCCGGGTCGAATCCTCATTCGTCTACCGCCACCGGCTCAAGTCGACGCGAGTGTCCCGTTTTGGAACGACGCCGCGTAGACTGTGGTCACGAAAAAAGCCGGGCGTGGCTCCCCACCACCCTTGATTTAGCATGGTTTTCCCCTATCTGGGGGAAATACCAATACGAATCCGCTGCTTATAAGAACCCATGCGCTTCGACAAGCTTACCACCAAGTTCCAGCAAGCCTTCTCCGATGCCCAAAGCCTGGCGCTCGCGAACGACAACGGCTACATCGAGCCGCAGCACCTGCTGGCCGCACTCCTTGCCCAGGAGGATGGTGGCACCGCCTCCCTGCTCGCGCGCGCCGGCGTCGCCGTGCCAAGGCTGCAGACCGCGCTCCGCCAATCGATCCAGAACCTGCCCAAGGTCGAGGGCACGGGCGGCGAGATCACGGTTTCGCGCGACCTCAACAACCTCCTCAATCTCACTGACAAGGAAGCCACCCGGCGGGGCGACCAGTTCATCGCGAGCGAGCTCTTTCTGCTCGCTTTGACGGACGACAAGGGCCCCACGGGTCGACTCCTCAAGGAATACGGTCTCACCCGCAAGTCGCTCGACGTCGCGATCGAGGCGGTCCGGGGTGGTGCGGGCGTCGACTCGCAGGAAGCCGAAGGTCAGCGCGAGGCGCTCAAGAAATACACGATCGATTTGACCGAGCGCGCCCGCGAAGGGAAGCTCGACCCGGTCATCGGCCGCGACGACGAGATCCGCCGGACGATCCAGATCCTGCAGCGACGGACCAAGAACAATCCGGTGCTGATCGGCGAGCCGGGGGTCGGGAAGACCGCAATCGTCGAGGGACTGGCGCAGCGCATCGTCGACGGCGAGGTCCCCGAGACGCTCAAGAACAAGCGCGTCCTGTCGCTCGACCTGGCGGCACTCCTGGCCGGCGCGAAGTACCGCGGCGAGTTCGAGGAGCGGCTCAAGGCCGTGCTGAAGGACATCGCCGCCACCCAGGGTCAGGTGATCGTCTTCATCGACGAGCTGCACACGATGGTCGGTGCCGGCAAGGCGGAAGGTGCGATCGACGCCGGCAACATGCTGAAGCCTGCGCTCGCGCGCGGCGAACTGCATTGCGTCGGTGCGACGACGCTCGACGAATACCGCAAGTACATCGAGAAGGACGCGGCACTCGAGCGGCGCTTCCAGAAGGTGCTGGTCGACGAGCCGTCGGTCGAGGCGACGATCGCGATCCTGCGCGGATTGCAGGAGCGCTACGAGATCCACCACGGTGTGGAGATCACCGACCCGGCGATCGTCGCCGCGGCGGAGCTCTCGCATCGCTACATCACCGATCGCTTCCTCCCCGACAAGGCGATCGACCTGATCGACGAGGCGGCGGCGCGGATCAAGATGGAGATCGACTCGAAGCCCGAGGCGATGGATCGGCTCGAGCGCCGGATGATCCAGCTCAAGATCGAGCGCGAGGCGGTGAAGAAGGAGAAGGACGAAGCATCGAAGAAGCGCCTCGCCAACATCGAGGACGAAATCAAGCGGCTGGAGCGCGAGTACGCGGACTTAGACGAGATCTGGAAAGCCGAAAAAGCGCAGGTCGAGGGCAGCAAGCACATCAAGGAGGAGATCGACAAGGTCAAGCTCCAGATGGAAGAGGCCAAGCGCAAGGGCGACTGGCAGAAGATGAGCGAGCTGCAGTACGGCAAGCTGCCGCAGCTCGAGGCGCAATTGAAGAAGGCCGACAAGACCCTCGCGCAGGAGCAGGCGAAGAAGCCGCATCTGCTGCGCACGCAGGTCGGGGCCGAGGAAATCGCCGAAGTCGTCTCGCGCGCGACCGGTATTCCGGTCTCCAAGATGATGCAGGGCGAGCGCGAGAAGCTCCTCCTGATGGAGGATCGCCTGCACAAGCGCGTCGTCGGGCAGGACGAAGCGGTGCGGCTCGTGTGTGACGCGATCCGTCGCTCGCGCTCGGGACTGTCGGATCCGAACCGGCCCTATGGCTCGTTCCTGTTCCTCGGACCCACCGGCGTCGGCAAGACGGAGCTCTGCAAGGCGCTCGCGGAATTCCTGTTCGATAGCGAGCACGCGCTGATTCGCATCGACATGTCGGAGTTCATGGAGAAGCACTCCGTCGCGCGGCTGATCGGTGCGCCGCCGGGCTACGTCGGCTACGAAGAAGGCGGCTATCTCACCGAAGCAGTCCGCCGCAAAACGTACAGCGTGATCCTGTTCGACGAGATCGAGAAGGCGCACCCGGATGTGTTCAACGTGCTCCTGCAGGTTCTAGACGACGGACGCCTCACGGATGGCCAGGGCCGCACGGTCGACTTCCGCAACACCGTGATCATCATGACGTCGAACCTCGCGTCGCAGCGCATCCAGCAGATGACGGACGCCGGCAGCGAGCCCGCGATCATCAAGGCCGCCGTGATGGCCGAGGTCAAGACCGCGTTCCGG